>Ga0207879_100143_pt1 | contig 62897 bp, 56 predicted proteins | sample LinPmetageLP24_FD_184045 | JGI IMG/M metagenome (GOLD analysis project Ga0207879, IMG submission 184045) | Marine viral communities from the Pacific Ocean - LP-24 (SPAdes) | ecosystem: Environmental > Aquatic > Marine > Oceanic | place: Pacific Ocean | collected 2009-08-30 | reverse complement strand
CCCCCCCCTCCATTTGATTGTCTAGCTTGATTTTGTGATATTTGCTGCTCTCATTGAAAAGAATAATTAAGCCTAATCGTAATGTGTTTCTTCAAGAAGGGGATGACTTGTTTGATTGTGCAAGTTTGATATACAGGGGAGAAATATAAGTCAGAAAATGTTACAAAAGCGCGATAGACAGTTATACTGGGTACACTGTACGTAGGTAGACTTGGAAAGGCAGACCGTGCAGACTGGCCGGAAAATCTATCTAACGCACCTCATTCTTTTTATTGTCCCCAGGTGATTACGCGAACCTCGCACTGGTTCACATTATCTTGACCAAGTTTCTCCTTTTGAGAGAGAGCCCATAAAGTCACTTGGAAAATCCTGTCGACCAGAAGCTATTCACAACCTAGGATTATTTGATGAGCAGATATATGAAGCGGGAGCTTCGAAAAGACAGGGTCCTCGTCTATCCCCAATAGAGTTACGGTTGGGTCCTCAATTACCCGAAAGCTACCCCGCAGATCATCTCGTCAATCACCGTGCCGTCCCAACCTCATCGGAGATTCTTTTTCCCCCTTCCAAGTCTTGCTAACGACGCCTGCCGGGGGTTGGCAGAATATCCCTCTAATCAGAAGCCTCCATCCAGATACAAGATTCTCCAAGATATGTGGACTGTCTTGTCTTCGTTGGCGAAGCTTGTTATGGGGCTGATATGGTCAGCCTTGGCTCATGCAGCCTCGCGCCCATTCTGATTGCACCGGATGAAATACCAGCGAGAATGATGGCTGGTCCCTGGCCAAATAAATGAAGACGAGATGAATTGGGTGGAAGGACGAGCATGCAGCATGTGAGAGTGCGTGGCGGCCCTGCATTGACAGCTTGGCTCTGGGTCTAATCAGCCCTCGTCCATGCCACTTTCTCATCAATGTGACTTCAACAGCATGGCAGGAACCTGGGGATTGTCAATTGCTCCACATGAAGTCATCTCCACACTCCACTTCCCCATGACGGTAAGGATTCAATGTCAAGTTATTGGTGGATATTCACAGATCCATCGTCCGTTCCGATAGCCGGCTTCAGCCTTGGCAATAGCTTATAGCCTCGCGTTCAGGACTTCCAGAAAATGTTTCTCAGTACAGCCTCGTCACTGTTCGTCCTCTCTCAAGTGCAATTGAAACGTTCAAGATGCTTCTCAATCTGTCAATTGGCCGTGTTTTGGCTCTTGCCATTGCCCTGACCACGTCGGTTGCTTCCGCGAACCAGAGTCATCAATATTCTGGCCCTAAGTCCATTCAGGACTTCAGGAAACACCATCCATACCACAATCCTCCCAGCGATCACCGTCCAAAAGTCTACATCAGAGCTTCGAAGAGCGACACGGATGATATCTCGGCAGAATTCCTTAAAGGACTGAAGAAAGCCAATCATGGAGGAACTCTCGTCCTGCCAAAGGGCAAGAAGTTTGTCATTGGAAAGAAGTTGGATCTCACGTTCTTGAACAATGTTCAAGTAAATCTTGAGGGAACAATTTTGGTGACATGTCTGCTCATATTTGGCGTTACACACGAGCTAACACTTGACAGTTTACCAACAACATCACATACTGGCAGAGCAACTACTTCTATCACCCATTCCAAAAGTCAATCTCTTTCTGGAAGTGGGGCGGTAAAAACATCAAGATCTTTGGCTCAGGAACTCTCGACGGAAATGGACAAGCCTGGTACGATGGATTTGCAGGCCTAGAAATTCTGGTAAGTTTTGCTTAGCCAGCACTAGAGGGAGAGTACTAACAAAGTTCAAGGATCCAGACAATACTTACTACCGTCCAATTCTGTTCTATGCTGAGAATGCCACCAATCTTTACGTCGAAGGCATACGATTCCAAGGTTCACCCTGCTGGACAAACTTTATAGTCACGAGTAAGAACGTAGTTTTTGACAAGGTGGTTATCGAGAATCTTTCAACAAATGAGGTACGCTGTCCGACGCTACTTTCCTCCGAGAGGAGATACTGATTTTAGCAGAATCTTCCGAAGAACACCGATGGCTGGGACTCTTACAATGTTGATGGACTCACTGTTCGTGATGCCTGGGTCAACATTGGTGATGACTGCTTCAGCCCTAAGCCTAACACCTCCAACATCCTCGTTGAGAACATCTACTGTAATGGTACACACGGTATCAGTATGGGTTCCATTGGCCAGTATGATGGAGTCAAGGATTACATCTACAACGCGCATATTGAGAACGTCACGATGTTGAATGCCCAGGTAAGTGCCATTTCCTCCAAGAAGAATCATAAGCTGATGTAAGATTCAGAATGGAGCACGTCTGAAGGGGTGGGCTGGGTCAAATGTCGGATACGGCTTCATCCAGAACATCACTTTCAAGAACTTCTACAATTACAACGTCGACTGGCCCATCGTTCTCGATGCCTGCTACTTCAACGTCAACGAGGTTCGTAGCCCAATCTTGGCTATATCTCCAGAACATCAAAACTGACAATGTAACTTACTAGACCACCTGCGCCGCATACCCATCGCGCGTTGATATGATTGACATTCGCTTCCAGAACTTCACCGGGTCCAGTTCAGGAGCGAACGGTCGAAAGGTTGCCAAGCTCGTCTGCTCCCCAAATGCGGTCTGCAGCAACATCACCCTCGATGACATCGAGCTCACGAGTCCCGCTGGAAGCCCACCTGTTATAATCTGTGATGGTATCGCAGGAAGTATCGGTGTCGACTGCTTGCCTGCTAATTCGACTTTGGCTGTGAAGAAGTAGATGTAGAGCTGAAGAGCGGAGAGTTGATAGAGACTAAAATTGATAATGTATCATAATCATAAAAGATATAAAGGTCAGCAAGCTATCAGTTCACATGTCAAGAGGAGACATCTTTTATCTATCTCAACATGACACTCTGCGCCTTGTTGACCCTACAACAGTATATTCCCACGGAGTAACGTGTCTTCGCAATCTTTGCTGTATTTCCTTCGCAATCCAGCCCGAGTTGAAGACCCCCGTAATTTATCAACGCTGAAGGTACTGTGATGGGCAGTTAGGCAGTTTGACGCTCGCTAAACTGATCAATTCCTGATAATAATCTCCTGTCTGGCCGATGCAGAGCAGATTCAAGCTGTACAAAGAATTTCCAAACGTTTCAGGAATACTGTTGCATTCATTCCCGAAAGTATTTATGTACATATGTGCAGCTGCTGTGCTTTGAGAGTGGAGTGAGAAGAAAATCTAATCATACACCTTGCTTTTTGGTACCTCAAACAAGACAGGCCGTCCCATACGCCCTACGTCCCACGCTAAATTGCTCTCTGGTATCTTTTGGTATTCTTGACATAAACGAAAACAGCACCAAGCCAAGCCCGATCTCATATCCCATGTTCACTTCAGTGTCGAAATTCCATAGGCCTTTATGTAAAAGTCATGTTCGTCATCCTCAAACTACAAAGCTGTTAGCAAGAAGAATATCGCTGTCTTGGGATCACTGACGCTGCATGTTATGGCAATCATTTGCGTGATTTCTGTGATAGCAGCTGCAGCAGGCATCGCTCATATAACCTTGTACGTATACTGGACGAAGGAATGTGCCATTCTTCTTGTTACGACTGTTGTTTCTGCCTGCCATGTAGTCACACTCTCCTCGTGCAGCTACTCCAACAATGTAAGCGGCGCATGCGTTTCCGTACTCTTTGGATTTCCCGATGGAGTCGCATCTGAGGCTGGCTCGGTCTCGAAACTCGAGGTTTCGAAGCAATCTGGGTGAAGGCAAGGGCCATCGCGGAACCGGTAAAGTTTCTGACTCTAATGGTTTCCTGCGTCACTGGTGTCCCATCCTTTCTAGATGTTAGACAGATTGGTTGATTGTATATTCTTCAGACTCAAACTTACTGGTAGATGGATTGGGCAGAAAACAGCTGGAGCAGCTGGGGCAGCCGGGACAGCAGAGAGTATCTGTGTCTTTTATGGAATAGTCAGCTGGTGTTAATCGTTTGAAGCATGTTGCCAACTGACAGAGGTAATTGTGACAGCAGGGACAGGGCCGGGACCTTGAGTATCTCCATCGGAATCGGAATCTTCATGATCTTCTGGCTTGTAGTCTCTATCTCTAGGGTCTTCGCATTCTTCGGAGTCTTGTGAGTCTCCATCGTGGCTACTGGCTGCAGAATCTGCAGTCCCTCCAGCGCCTTCAGTATATTGAGTACCTCGAGTGTCCTGAGTGTTCTGCGTATCACGAATATCTTCTGTATCCTGCGTAACTTGAATACCTTGAGCGCTCTCGATTCCGTCTGTGCCTTGAGTGCCTCGGGTGTTTTGTGTTACGGCAGGTACTGGGAGGCCGAGATAGGAGAGGCTGGGGAGTTTAAAGCCGTTGACAGGAAGAGGTTGGGGGTTGAAAGGGGCAAGCTTGAGTGAGCCTAGCTTGGGGTGGACTGCTTGAGTAGACATTGTATCGTCAGGAAGGAAGGATTCTTCTGGAGAATGTGCGTTATTCCGCAAAATTTGAAAAGAATCAGTGAAGTGGTAGACTTAAGAAGGTATGCAGTGTGTGCAATGATGAATCAATTCAAAGAGATTTGCTTGAGATGCCGCAGTGCGAATTCTTGGAAGGGGTGTCTGTTGATGTTATGAAAAGCTGGACGCGTTGTTTGGGTTGAGTGCGAGCCGTCCCAGGCGACGGAGCTAGCTTGGGGAAAAAATTGTGGACCCGGCTCGGGCACTCCTCTTCGAAGCTCAAACATACATAATACTGAAATCTCATAATTTCTTGCATGCCTAACAAGGTCTGTATCGTGTTGCATCATGAATTACATATGTTACATTGGGTTATGGTTTGTTGACGTTTCTCGCTTCTCGAAGCGAGGAAGAGAAGGAAAACCTAAATTCAAGTCACGACAAAGTCAAACTGAAGTTACAGCTAAGAGGGCACGATCTTTGACTACTTCTAAAGACTTTAACACCGAAGAAAGGACTCCCCCAAGGCTGTTGGTGCCACAATCTTCAAGTGTCATGAGTCGTTCTTATTGCATGAAATGATGTTTAGCCTAAGAGTAAATATTTACAGATTGGACACCAATAGATATACCATCATTCAACAGATGTTCAAGAAGAATAGACGTATATATTTTCAAAAGCACGAGGTACACCAAAACAACACACGTAAAGAAGCCTAAAATACCGCCTGCTGATGAAGAAGGAGATGCATTACAAACGTGACATCATGGCCTTAAACAAAGCCTCTCTCAGTCCTAAAGCCCACGGAAAGCAATATGACACCCCGTTCCACGCCTGTTGAATCTATCAAACACAACAATGTCAAACCCCCAAGCAGGCCTTCAGACTTCATGATGCACCTGTCTCATATGTCGCCTCCTGAGATGATCCTTTCTCACGAGTCCATTACGAACAGACCTGTTACAGAGAGGCATTCGGCAGGCGTGCGGCTTGACGCTCAGGTGTGTTTTGCTGTGACGGCGGAGCTCGTGGATACGTTTGTATGTGTGGGAGCACCCACGGATGTCGCAGACCAATGGTCGTTATCTGAATCATGAATTAGTCTGGCGAGATAGCTCGTAGGAACTTACGTCAGTGTTGTGGGTTGCGCGTCTATGGCTACACTTTGGGAACCTCCACTGACTATTTCAGCATTGTCGACAGAGGTTAGCGATTCTATACAAGATCTCTGGCATGTTGAGTGTTGGTAATCGTTTGAGAAGTGATTACGTGGGTAAGTCTGTGTAGGGCAATGTAAGTGGCCGTTGTCACTGAAATAACTTAGTCAAGAACAGCAGATATGCTAATGTGGGAAGCCTTGCCTCATGAAATCGAAGTCAATGAACCACGAATCAATGTCAAGATTCCTTCCAAGATTTTAGCATATCGTGACAAGTTTAGGGCGAAAACTTACAATGGAAATTCCATTCCGTCACTGCCGTTGAGCATCTGAGGTTGAGTGTAAGGCAGTGCCATTTCCGAATAGCCAAGGCTCTTTTCCATGTGCCCGCATCCACGATTCATCTGATTCACCGAGGGTCTGTGGTTATCATGAAAAGTAGATCTTTACCCAACTCCTGTGACAGGGAAGCTGATTGCAAGTACCCCTCCTCCTTGTGGATTCACCTCTCCATACAGTTCTGCTTCATCTCCCTTTCGTGCATCCGGCCCTCCAAAACCTCTTGGGTGAATGCTCTTGCCTTATGGATCATGAGCCCCAAGAGCGGAGTTAGGGCCCGCGAACATTTCTTCACCAAGCACTCCTTGTTTTGCTCCATAGCCAGAGATAATCTCATTTGTGCTGTTGATGAAAGTGTGAGGTCTAAAGAGCCGCGCTCTCCGACTCGTGCAATGTAAGGGTTCAGACATCAGATTTGAGGATCAGGTATGGGCAAGTGAGCCCCTGTATTATGTAAGTCCTGGTCATGCCTAAAAAGGGGGTTACATTTTCCATATGACGACAACAACAATATTAACAATCATGCGAGAAAGTTCCTCCGCAGATGATCTGCGTAATTAGTACGCGAAATCCGAAGCTGTGAAGAGATTGAAGCTTAATATCTGTTAGAAGTCTAGAGCAACGGCCCCCCTGGAAAGATCAGCACCCGCGGGAAACGGTGAGCGAGTCTAGAGGCGAGAGACTTATCCTTGACTGACGGAAATCAAGTAGCGGACCAGGAAAACATCCTTAGAGGGGTTTTATCCAGCTGTCCGTGGATTGATAGGTCATCCTCCATTATGTGAGGTCCGCGTGGTACCAGGTTTCATATGATACATCCCATAGGTGTCCTGGCCGGAAATGTTCTGTTTTGCAAGGGCGGATACACATGTACGTTCTCCTGGGAGACGTTTGGAGAAACAGGGGTGTGGAGGCGCAGTGATCCGGCTCGCGATTAAAGCATTCCAGAGTGACAGAAAGAGACGGCCTGATCCGGGGGTTGGGCAGTCCTTGGCTATCCTGGGGTTCTCATTCTTACATGTGAATTCCAGTTCCCGGTGAGGTGGTAGTCTCTCAGGACGTAAGGATGGCCAGGTGATGGAGAACAATGGAATCAGAACGAAAGGCTCTCCCAGAAGGGAGTTTCAGGGTCAAACTCAATCACCACATACCCGTACTCATATCTGATATCTTTGCCCTATTCTAGAATCAGTGTTGAGGTGGGAAGTCAGCACTACTCAACGGGCTAGGGAAGTTCTACATACGAAATTTGCCTGTTGCAAAACGAACAGCACTCCGCGGCGGGCTGTGCTGTCCACTTGGCAGAATCGAGAGTCGATGCCATCCTCAGATGGTCGATACTTGTACGGAGGTCTTGCACGCTTTTAAAATACAATCAGCATCAGTTCACGAAAGGTGATCTGGTGGTGAGGGATGCTTGTTGATGTACAGACATGTTGTACCAGATGGACAAACAGGCAGTTTTTCCGCAGGCTAGGGCTTGTAGGAAGTAGGTTCTCAGGACGAGCCTTTGCCAATCCTTTTGCAGTAGAGGCCTATTTGGCACCTGACTTGCTGCTTGGTTGTCACAGCCTTAACGAGTGTGCAGTGAGGGTGAAGAAGAGAAAGCTAGAAGTCGTGCCGGTAGGTCACACTTTATCAGAACTGCCGTCAAAAGCCACCTAACTCAGCCCGCCCTTTGGTCACAGCAAGAACCCCGCCCTTTGAGCCTCGGACGTCTTCTATACCACTCAACGCACACATCATGCAAGCCACCCAGGCTCTCCAGTTGGCAAATTCGCTGGGCGAAAAGGGCCCCAGCCTATCGACGCATCTGCAAACAACTCATCGGGCAGTAATCATACCCAGAGGGCAGAGGGCAAACGTCTGACATCGTAGCCCCTCCTGAAGGCCCAATCGATTCAATCAAATGATTAAATTGGATCTTGGGATGCATGACTAATCAGGCCTGCAACTGGGAGGTGACGAGTGAGCGACTAAACAATACCGCATTTACTTCAAAGTTGAACAACGAAAATGACAATTGCGAAATAGGAATCTCGTAGCCTGTATATAACAATAGCAGGGTCAGGAACTCACCCTGAAAGCCTTTACCAAGTTGCTACACGATCCCCGTGCTCATTGAGATCAAAGGCTTCGCTTCGAGCCTGCAACCTATGCTGAGCCCAGAAATACAGGCTTCGCTCGCTAAAAATTCCAGCGGCTGAGCTGAGCTGTTGGGTATGAGGAGCACTGGTGAAATGTTGCTCAGAACCAGCAAAAAAGTTTCGTGATGGATAAGACTTGAAGAGGCTCCAATTTTTGAAATAACTTGGAACGTTTTGGGTTATTGTGAAGGACGTGTTGCTTGTGTCTGGGCTATACCGTATTTAATTGAAGTCGATCCTGCGACGATGACAGTAACTGCCATCGAGCTTTCCTTGTTTGTAAAACTAAAAGCAAAAGCGACCTAAACAACAAATCTCAAGAGAAAATGTCAATACGACTAGGTCAAACAACCCCAAAATCCAGATCAAACCCACAATAAGCCAGCAAAAAGCCGAAAAGAGATCCCAAACGAAGAGTCATCAACTGAACCACACAAAGAAAGCATATACCATATTCGAGTTTCGAACACCATTTGCGAATGCCCACTGAACCAGCATAAATCTCATGGAACTCCGCATCCGTCTTAAACATCTATGCGATGCATCAACCTCAAGTGCTGCTTCAAATGATTCTTCCTCGTGGATCCCTTTCCCTCTCCATTCCTCCGACACCCCACAAAGCGACACTCATGAACCCGAATATTGGTATGGATGTGCTGATGGCGAAGAAGTGGATAATGCGTACCTAGTTGAATGGCTGCAGAGAGGACAGCAGGCTTGATCCCATGCTAGGAAAGTGGAGTCCACAGAGGAAGAGACGATATTGTTCGTGTTGAGATTGGCCATCCCGATATGAAGCTGTGCTGGCATTACCAAGTTGATGCAAGGCAGTGGAGGGAAGGAATGGATCGTGGTAGGCGGGTTTTGATTTCAGTATTGTGTCTAGACTTGTTGGTCGAATTCCTCCTTTAGATGCTGCTTGTTAGATTGTGGAATTCCGAGACAGGCCAGATGCTAGGAAATATGCAGGCGTCAGATGAAGATACTGCGAGAAGTAACAATCCGGAATGAAAGAGCCTTCGAAGGAGCTGGCTTGAGATGTCGTGGCTACTGAAGGACGAGTGTTGATGGTGGCGTGGAAGCACTCCTGGAAGGGCCGAAGATCTAGACATCCAGAAGGGAGACTGGAAAACGTATGGCTGAACCCCAGTAACCTTCCAGATGTTGGCCAGTAGTCAGTCAAGGGGAAACCAGGTGTCCAATGCTGGACGAATCAACGAAATGAGAACTAGGCAAGCGGTAAACGAAAGGGGATAGAAGAGTCGTCACAATGTCGGTAATGATTAGACGTGTTGAATAATGAAGTCGTCAACATTTAGAGGAGCCTGGATCCCCCAGAACGTCGATGTGTTGTGTGCAAATGACTGTTGAATTCAGAAAAGATCTTCTGATATACAGCACTCACAGCAGAAAAAAGGCAACATGTAATCGAGAAATCGCCCTTTTGGCCACAATTTTGTTGCCCTATGCAAGTTGCAGCCTCCGGCCAATAACCCTGCACGCCTTACCTGCCATATGAGGCTGCACTGCCGTGCTTTAGGTACCCATACAGCCTCATCACGGCGGCCAATACTGTTGGCAATGGCTATGGGGTGCTGGACACGAAAGAAATATTCACACTGATTCCATGCTCGTGATTTTGAAGGATGATATGAGCAAGGACAGAGATGGAAAGACATGTTTGTGGAGAGACGCTCAACGAGTGTTTACCGACTGGACGGCCTGTTCGCTTGACGCAAATTTAGCGACCAAAGCGCCAAAACTGCTCTCTTTTGCTCGCTAGGAAGCCTCGGGGTTGTTAAAGGGGAACGTGAAGGTGTGAAGCAGCCTGAATAGCTCGACGGTGGAGTGGGGTAGAGTCGGGCATATGGATGTGACGGTGAGGTCAATAGTGGTAATACGCTGAGTCTGGAAGACATGCGCCTCCGGTTTCAAGAAATGCAGCCTGCAACGACACGATGAATCACAACGGCAATACGAACTGCTCCCCCTAAATGTACTCAAGCCTCGGAGAAGGATTCCGTAGACCGAGAAAGTTCAAAAAAGCTGTATACAAGACACCACACTTGAAGGCTACATCGTCCTAGTTTCCATGCGAGGACTGAGAACCGAAACGGCTAGTAAAATAAGCATGGCTCGAGAAAGAAAAGAATTATCTCGGTCTTATATCCTTGGAAAACGAACAAATCAACTTGCCGAGGTCGGCGAATAGAGGAAATGCGCCAGGATTATATTTAATGAAGATCGAGCTAAAGAAAAGAAAATCGAAGTTTGCAAACGCATCCGTTTTCTTCGAGACGTGGGCTAACGCGCCAATGCACTGCAGACGTGCATGCTGACACTCCAACTTGGCGCCCATCCAGAAGAGCGCTCGAAGCGCCATGCACGCTTGTCCGAAGTACCACTAACAAACAGAGACACACTGTGCCCCGCGGAACGGCTCGGTCGTAGGGCTTGGTGATGGTGTTGGTTCATCGTCGCAATCGTGGAGAAAGCCCGCTCGCCAACCAACAAATATGAAAATTCTGATAGGGTGAAAAGTATGTCGTGTATTTGATCCAATAGTAACTCTGATGGTGTTGTCCTAGATAACGCCACGATCGTCTACCCGGGGAAACCGGAATGGAACTGTAAGTTTTGACTTGGGAGAAGGTATTTGTGTCGAGAAGGAGAAAGCGGGTTGGGAAACGACGTGCTTCTGGACTTCTGGCAGAATTCCATGTGTACGTATGCACATGAGGTTTACGTCTCCCTCCTCCCTCCTGTTTTTCAAACAAGTTTCATACCTGCTTCTTTCCAGAAGAGGAAATATACGAAGCGTCGTTCATACCTGTCAATAGCTCAGCCTCATCGTTCACCTGATAATGACATCAAATATCACGGTAGGGCTGTGCTGCAATGCAGAAATTGATTGGTAGGAGCGGGATCCCTACTAGATAAGGAAGCGGGAGAAAGCTGGTTCTCTACCAAAAGGAAGTCTGACGACGCATTTCGTTGTTCTGATGTTAGTAAGAAATCGGGACACGAAGAAGTACACATCTGGAAAGGAAACAATATGTGAAGGGTGCTCGATATTGGGGTTAGGCAAGCTGCTGAAACGAGGCATCTGCCGTTTCCAACACCTGTCGGTACTGCCGTTGCAGTAATATAGTTGATGATGATAGGAAGTATTTACGAGCATATGTCAGATGCACAGTCCACCAGACCCCATTGGAAACCCTTCTGCACAGACGGGGGACAGGGCCCCCAACTTTGGGATCGTGGAGAGTAACCTGCAGGGAAGGGCGACTGACCGTTATCCAGGAACACCAATCGTTTGGTGGGAGTGAGATGTTCATAATCACGATCTTCCAGATCTGATTTGTGTGCTCGGGTACGAAGTCGGGCTTCTCTCTTTCGCTAGTGCGCATCTCTGGTCAGCTTCAGAACGAAGCAAGGCAATCGTGGACTGTTGTTGGGCATAAGGCATGTTGAAAGAACTTGAGAGCAAATTCAAAGCGATGTTCGACGATGCGTGTCCAGCACACCCCAGTAAAGTCAAAATTCAAACCCCGAGCTCGAAACAGATAATTCCCCGTAGAGCCAAGATACCTTAGCTACCCTTGTACGAAAATATTAAGTTGCACTAATCTTGTTGCAGGCTTTCGCCAAGTTGGGACGAAAAGCAACCGAGTAATGCGACGATACAGCCAACCCGTTATCCGTGAGAGAGCACTAAAAGGGATGAAGGAAGTCTATAGAATGATATTATAGGCAACCTTCGTCTTAGGTTTCCCAGGGTTTGACTGGTTTGGGTGAAATCTGAGATTCCAGAAAACAGCCGGTGAAAAGTGCCCGTGTACACCACTCAATCAACCTTGTTGCTTAGCGACCATTGCAGACTCGACAGGAAGAGCCGATGCCGATTACGATAGGGAGCATACTGCCATACCTAGAGCTCCACTTTCCGCGGAAGCGTGGAAGCGTGGAAGCGTGGAACAATTGATAGAACGAGCGGACATTATACGGATATAGGAGATGCCCCGGGCATTTGCTCGTCTCTCTGCAATCGCCGCTTTCCCTTCCCTTTGTAGCTTGAACCACTAGATCGAACCGTCAACATGTCATGGAGATGCCCTGTACGGAAGGTCGTAGTAATCTCGTCAGCTTTGAGATATTTCGAAGTCCTTGAGGATTTAATTTATGCACTGACAGTCGTTCATCTCAAGTCTGTGAGTGATTCCAGGATTTATGCCATCAACCCTTGAAGATCACTCATGCTGCCCGCTCTCATGATTCCGGCGCAACCGGCGGTTCAGTGACGCCTGTTCTGTGCGTACCACTGCGTCGGTACTGACAAGTCTCTCATAGAAATTATAACGCACGCACAGGCACCTGCTTGCCTGAGTCTGGCAGCTGTGTGATCAAAGGTTTCAAAGAAAGTTGGGAGTGTACTTGGCAGCTTCATTGGCCGTCGCGCACAGATAGGCTAGATAGCAAATTAACCGAAGGTCGGTGTTTTCTAAGCTCCCGTCATTCCAGCCTTATGGTTTTTAGACTTTCGCCCAAGATCTGCGTTGCGTGGTGCGGTGCGGTGCCCAGTGTAAACTTTGCCTTCCTCCCTCCCTCTCGAAGCGAGAAGTATCTTTTGAAGCTTTGAGCAGGTCATGACTTTCAGGTGGCCGGCCCACCACCGCTAAGAGCACACGACCCGAGTAAGAGTAAGAGAAAGAGGAGGAGGAGCAGAATTCCGAACCGAATACTTTCCACATTCAAAGCCAAGGCCTATTCGACCCAAGCCTGATAGGATATAACTTAGCAGAAGATGCAAAAGACCTTCGATTCGAGGGCATATCCACCTCCACATCCACAATCTGCACCTGAAGCGTCCATACCGATAGGGGCACCGGCAAAAGCCAGCCGAAGCTTGGCATGGCCCCCATGCAGCCTTCTTTAAATCTTGCTGCAACATTCCTTGAAAACGTTCCATTCCCTCGAATGTCTCCACTTTCTGGCCCCGTTAAGAGTACCTACAGCTACCTAAGCTTGCCACCCTGTGCTTTTTCATCCTGACCCTGTTCTAACTAACAGTATACTATCCAATCACTTCTGTTCCCCTTCTATCCCCTCCCCTCAGAACCTACCCTGCACTCCTTGGTACATCCCAATCACCAACAAACGTGTGTGACGCGGAAACCTGGTCCTGGACCTGAACAATTGACTGCCAGCCACCATGCAGCTACGCCTTCGGTTCTCGAAAGCCGCGCGGTTAAATAGCTCGTCTCATCCTTCAATTGAATCACTTTTCTTTCACGCCCATGAGGCTAACCTGTTGTGAAAGACGAGGCACGGGGTGTAAGGATCCGGATCCTCGAAGCGTAATTGCACCACTAACAGCTCAACCCTCTCGACCTGCCGCCTCCCCAGCCCAGTACTGACTGCCCTGTACACTGTTCCCTGTCAACAAGCAAGCAGGTCAAGCCTCGTCCATTCGTACGGGATTTTGATTCGATTTAACATGGACTGCAGGACTGCAGCAGCCCTCCAGCCTCCTCTGCACTGTTGCTGCAACTGCAAGCCTCCCTTCCCATCCCAACGGTCCAATCCCAGTAGCCGTTAATGCCCCTGAATGCAACCCAGCAGCCCAGAGGCCGAGAGACCAGAAGCCCAGCCAGATCATCCACGTCCCCACGAGGAGAAGATTCCGCGACCAAGTTTGCGGATGGATGATGTGATGGAGGAGGGAGGATTGAGTTTTGGAAATTGTCCATGGACATGCGCCACCATCACCATCCCAGCATGTTGTACGTACAATCGTGCATATATGCTAGCCATGTAGCATAGCCACTAGCACGGAATTGTCATACGATACAGCACTCACTCGAGACTTTCTCACTCACGGATCGAGTTCTTGGTTGGCGCAATCCAATGCAATATTCGCGCTCAGCGCCTCCACTGTTGCTTTTCTTGCTTGCATGCAATTTCTGATGATTTGATATTGTGATTTGTGGTACGGCCGGGTCCCAATGAAATCCGGAGGAACTATCACCCTTTTCTTACGTCCGGATTCTCTCCTGTTTCCCCCCTCTCACAACCAACCTCGATGTCTCTCTTCCAACGACGACCTGTCGCCCTGTTTCTCCCATTTTCTCACCGCAGCATTAGCGCAGAAATAGCCGCCGGGCGTGTCTCCTCCAGTCACTGCACTCACCGCATTGTCTGCACCACCACACTTTCATATTTCCTATCCCCTACTCGTCCACTCGCTCCTATGTACTGAGTCAGCTTTGCTGGTTTTCTGGTTTGCTTTCAAGCAGCCCCATGGATTTCCGTTTACTGTTCCCGTTCTCGCGTCCGCCGTCTCGTCTCGTCTCGACACACCTGTCACTCATCAGTCTAGTCGCGCACGCACACGCGTATCATCCCAATCCTCAATCCGCACCCAATCCCAACCCAAACTAAACCAACATCCATGCCCATACCCACATCACCTCAGACCTCTCTGCTCTCAGAGCGCGGAAGATTGCTGCAGGCATTAGAGAACCACAACCACACCGCGCAACAATCTGGTTGGCCCGCTCGCGGAGCATGGATCTTCAGAGGTTATTCAAGTCAAGTCGCGCCAAGTGAAGAAAAATGTCAAGTTAGGTCAAGGTTGAGTTGGGATGGGATGGATGGACAAGCATTGTATTCTTTTCATTCCACTTAATTTCCAGCTTTCCAATTGGTCTATTTCCCCTCCCTCTTCTCTCCGCTTCCCCCTTTGCAAATAAACACAGAGCGTTGTGATTCCTCTTGCATTGTTGGAAATTGGTCCTTTCTTTCGCTTACTGCTTGCTGGCTTGGCTTGGTACCGGTAATCTGATAACCGCCTGCCCAATTCGGACGGACACGGCCAGATAGAGAACCCCTATCTCTCTGTACAAGTCCAGCCCCAGCCAAGTCCAGAAAAGCACATTTGGGTATTCTAGTACAATCCGCATCGAAACATGACCCACATTCAGATCCCCAAACCCATGTACAGTCCCTTTGAACGCCAAAAATTGCTCAGGCCTTTGTATAAAATTTTCATCCAAAATCGTTTCTGTGCCCCTCATAATGGCTCGTGAAAGGTGTCGAGTCGAGTCGGACCAATCCTCTGAGAACTTCTTGTCTCGAAGCCTCGTCATCTCCCTTCGCGCTTAAACACAGCAGCCCCGTAAAACATAAGTGGCGAATCCATTCCTACATTGTCGTACAGATGCGCCAGTTTCCTCGCAGTGTGTGACTGCGTAGCTGCCGAATCACATCATCGTCGATTTCGCATCTCCGCAACGTTAAATCAGCTATTCCATGGTTCCTGGCCATTGTCCCCAGCGAGGTACTCCTGTCTTTCCAAATAAGGCCCTGAAGATGATACAAGAGAGCTGTCGATCGAACCGTGACTTGCAGGGGGTGGGGTGTAGTGACTTGAAGAACTGTACGATGGCTGTCTGGACTGGTTGTCTGAAGCGCGAGGCGCTATTCTCATGGAGTTGTGGTCACCGCTGCTGTAACTCTGTGGCCTGAAATCCACAGTCTCAATGTCAAATCGCTTTGAACATCCGTCTTCCATGTGTCTATGAGTATAATTAGCTTCGTGCTTGAAAGTTCCATAGACATTTTCCGTACCTTCTCAGGGTGTCTTTTCTGGCAAAGAATCTGCTACAGTAGTCGCATCGGTGGTTCCGTTGCTTCATGTGAACGCTTTGGTGATGCCTCTGCAGATCTGTCTTCCTTACAAACTTCTTGCTGCAATTGTCTATGGGACATGGAAAAGGATACTCTCGACCCGCATCATGCGTTTCCATATGGGCCTTGAAGTTGTAGCTCCTACCGAAAAGCTTGCCACATCCACTGACACTGCATTGGAAGTTGGCATCCTCCTTGGTGGTAAGTTTTCGCGGTTGTCTCGTACGTGCTATGGTACTCGGACGACGGTGTTGACCTTGGATTCCTGACGAGATTCTTTCCATGCTTTCGGAGCGTCTGTCGTATGGAGGGAGAGGAAGTGAAGAGAGTGAAGGGAGGTCCTGAGTCGGAGCGTACTCCACTTTGGGCCAGCTCATAGCAGGCTCATGGTAGTAGGTAGCCTCGAGGCTCCCTGGATATGAACTAGCTGAGGTGACAATAATACTTTGATTCAGTTGTGGGGAGCTCATCATCATGGCTTCATGGCCCGAGACGAAGTCAGGATGATCCTCCATCTTGATCCGAGGGGTGTAAGAATGGCTTGATCCGGCCTGGGTAAAGATCTCTGAAGCGGGAGCAGAAGAGAAGGAAGAACGTTGAGATGTGTTCCCAGATGGCACTGGTGAAGCAGGTAGGATAGTTACCTCAGCAGGTTGAGTGGAGTATATATCGTTGCTATAAGGAGCTGCTGATACCGTTGGATGGAAAGGAGCAAATGGATCATACTCAGCGGAGAGAACATTAGGGGTCGACTGTGTTGACCTAGGTGTGTCTCGATGCTGCGAATTGCCGGTTGGCCAGCTGTTGGTTGCGGGGGGTGATTGAATGGATCCACCTGGCTCGACGTTGGATCCTGAAATTGGACAAGAATACAACCCAAGGCCCTGAAGAGAGTCGGTTGATCGGTATCTCGAGTCACTCTGAGCGGGAGAAGGGTATTCATAAAGTGGTTGAGGGTTTGACGTGTACCGGTATGGTGAGGAGGGCGAACGAGCAGATTGTGGGGTTAGGTCCATTGCAGGAAGACTCGGAGAAGGACAAAACATGTGCTACGTAGACGAGGAGTAGGAAGTAATATGTCCGAAAAGTCGAGGACAGTCTGAGAAAGCCAGTACAGTTATCGAGGGATTGCTTCTCGAAAGAACTGACATTGGTTGGAGAGGAGTTGCCTGGTTGGTGAACTCATATGCTGAAATGTGTTGGTTGCGGTGATGAGGAGGATAACACTTTGAAGGTGCCAGCGTGACTTGAAATATAGAGAAGCAACTATTTTGACAACCCAACAGGACAATAATAGTTCAAAGAAGGATTCGTACTTGGTCGCAGGAAGTGAAGGTGAAGTGGGCGATGAAGAATCGAAGAGGGTCCAAGGCAGACTTAAACTAATGACTACTGCCCTTCGAGCAAACACTTGCTCATAACATTGATATCGGTCTAGTCATGCAAATCCCATTGCCCTTGGCCGAGAATGGTGGACGGCAGTCTTAGACAGGACGAGGGGGCTTGACTCTTCAGGGAACGATGGGGAGAACGGAAGGGTAGGTAGGGTCGAGGGCATGGGCCAGGGGAGCGGGGGAACTAATCTGGCTCTCTGGGTGGGGTGGAGCCATCATGGCGGGCAGTAAATTCTGGGTATCCCAGCACTTGCAAATGACTGCTAGGCTGCAGACGTAAAAAGCCCCTAGCAGTTAGTACGTCCTTCGTGTCAGAGGAAGCAGGAGTTTAGGGAGGTACCGAACGTTATGAGGACCCAGGCAGGAGCAGGCAAGACAGGGGGACATGGCACGTCCCTTCAGTCCCTGCCATTGCCAATCGAAATCAGTGATCAAACATCGAGACTGGTGGGTACAGTATGGGCAGCTCTGACCAGTGCGGAGTTTCTGTAGGTTGCGAAGTTGCGGGCTGACATGAGATACTCGGGTTGCAATTCCAGTGGATGTTTTGAGATGCAGCATCAGTACGGAGCTGTGGCAGCAAAGACTTCGAGCAGCGAAAGCGAGATCAGATTCAGGAGACTGCCTGACGGACTGCAGTGTTGTCCAGGCAGGTAAGCAGAGGGAGAATGGTGGTGGCATGGGACCTTACCGAGTGTGAGCACTCCCCTGCAGCACCGCCGGTGACCCTGAGTGCGCTTACTTTGGAGTATCAGCAATACTAAAGCTGCCTGGAGGGCCCAGCACCGAGCACTTTCATCCCATGCCATAGGCCCATAGAGTACTGGATCATGCCATCTCATCCCTCACCTGGATACCTGGACGATCAATTCCATCACATCCCACCCTAGCACCTAGCACCTAGCACTCTCCCAAAGTAGTGTCGTACCTAGTCTCAACTAGCCCTGAGCCGTTGGAGAGGACGAGATTTAGCTCCCCAAGTCTCGGTAAGAGGGGCCACATCCTGTCGCCTCGACTGGACCGTTAAACGACAAGCGACTTTTGTAGGGATTGGGGACAAGGGCGACTGAAGGGTAAGGCCAGAGGGCCCACCGTTAAAGTGCTGAGACAGGCCGGGGGAGCATGCAGGTCACCCATCACCGAGTAGGAAAATCATACAACAGTAAGATGAGTGGGTAGCAGGGTGGATGAAAACATCAATAATTGCTGATATATCCGCTGGCCAGCAACTTTCCGGCAGGCGTAAACTTGCTTGAAGCATTCCAGTTGACGAAAGTAGAATGAACTAAATAACTCACTGTGGCTGCATTTTGACAATGCTCCGACTCCGAGTCTCCGATTAGCAATCAATTTGACTTTAAAAGCGAATGGTGCTTCGCCTACCCCAAGATCTCATTGCGTTGTGTTCTAGATGGCATTCGAGCATGCCAATCTCTAAGTTTGAACTCGCTTCATAGTGCCATCAGGTGCTTGAAGTTTAGGTCCCTGAATCCTTGAATGGCACGCAAGTTGAACTGTGGCTGACCATGCAAAAGATAAATAAATATATCTCCATGTAATCTACACAACTGTATCTAGGGTCATTGGAATTTTGGGGCTGTGATGATCTTCTGTACGTAAATGAGAGATTGGGAATTGATCCATCCTTTCTACTCCACTATGGAAACATTTCTGGAGGTGGTGTCCGGTGCATCAGCCCCATCATAGGCTGATATTATCCTCCTAGAATGCTCGTAGTTGTCTCGATGGTATGCGGCCCCTCTAGGTCTGCCAGGACAGGCAGGACGGACACTGAAGCCTGCAGACGACCCTTCACAAGCGCCAGTCAGAGCATGCGACTTTCTTGCGTCTCTACAGCGTATATCGCACCTGCGGCCGCATTCTCGAGAAAGTCATAAAAATTCTCGTTACTATGTGGAATTTTGAGATTTGGAGGTACGAATAGACCTCGATGTCGTGGCGTTCCCATGCACAATGCTCATGGAGAGTGAAGCTTCAGCCTTCAGCGTCTTCGGCGCCAATTCAGCGCCCCCTGAGCCTGTGACCCGTCAATCAGAGTCGATCCCGGCACCATTATTTAGCGTTCGGGTCTATCGCCAGCGCCAGCATGCGTCAACTGGGTCTCTGGGATATCCGCACGAGCTGCTGGCCTTATCAACAGCCGCGATCACTTGGTAGCTCCGCCTCAGTTCGGGGGTTACAAGATTTCGATTGGCGGGCTCGTAAAAACTGCTCCTCTGGTGACGAATGACGACCTAGTGGAATCTTACTGCAGCACTAAGCAGCCAGTAGTCTGAGCTGCAGCACAGCCTTGGGTCGTGCTTCAGAGCAGGGAAAAGAAGCTGTTGGCTTCCCACGAGAGCGGTTATTTTGAGATTTTGGCCTGCCTATTTGGGAACTCCCTTGCCTAGGCGATAGACACTTGCAGATTTTCTTGTACATTAGACTCGAGGTCGAGAGAAATGCCTGCCTGCAAGCCTTGCGAACATCATGTTTCATTCAGATATGACATTGACTGTTAAGCATAATTCCGTGGTCATCAACCCGTCCCGGCGCAAGGACGTTAACTGCAACACCGTGCTCAGGTACCCGTTCGAAATTGAGCAACAGAGCATGGCGAGCATCATACCGGGACCGACCCTGGAAAAGTCGTTTATCGTGTGAGATCATTGGAGTTAGTAGTGAGTGAACTCAGCCCACGTCGAAGCACGACCGATCAAAATAGACATACTGGAATGTGGTAGACAGCTTTGCTGCAACTGTTAGAGGGATGTTCACGAGCTCGCTAGTAAGAGCAAAACAGACTCTGAATGAGTTCTTACTAAGTTGCAGAGACTGAAATGCAACTGTCATGCTGTGCTTTGCTGGGACCTGTACCCCTTCGTAGACCTGCTCGCCTCGTGACCCATCTTGTCATAGGGCAGAGGGATAACGCGGGTGCTCAGATTCCCAACAGCGTCAAACATGTAGATCTCGGCTTCGTTTCCCGAAGGACTGGATACGCCAACTATTTAGCCTGGAGATCAACCCAGGCTCGGAAGAAGTCAAACTGCAACGGCTTCTGGCTATACATATACTACGTTGTATTGTCCAGAAGATCAGGAAGAGTCAACAGAGATCGAGACAACTCAACCAGGACGAGTCGAAAGTTTCCAGAGATCCGCCACCAGCAGTGGTTCGGAAAGAGCTCCTGTTGACAATCCATGCACACTTCGTCACACTACAGACGAGGCCTTCGGTAGTCGTATTGGCGGACGACTCCTGTAGACAGCGCTTATGTCACCCCTGCTGCAATGTCGGCCGTTCAGAGGTCGCCAGTATGGCCTGGCTGAGTGTTGAATGCGTACAGGTCTGTGCAATATTGACGTAGATGTCCTGCTCCTGCGCATCAGGAACATTGCAACCGCATTCGCATAAACAGTTGGTCACAGGGCATAGCTCGACTGAGTCATCATGGTGCTCTTTTGGGCCGGTCAGCCTTGAATAAGGCAGACCTCAATTATAGAACTTTGGAGCGATAGCATTGCTGCCTCCCGCAAATTGCGCAGATAGAAATAATTCGTGGCATATACTGGACCGCTTTCTGCGGGCAACAAAGTTGCCACGAATTTCCCAGATGCTCTTGCGGCCAGTGACTGGATTGTTTAACTTGGTTGAATAACGATAGTCGTGTTGCCAACGAGGCTGAGGCCAGTATTCTTAGGTTTGCCGGGAGGCTACGCCGTCTCAATATCGCGAATTGCTCTGATTCGATGTGACCAATTGATTAGATGTTGCTCATGCCGTCTTCACGATGAGGAGATAATGGCAGTGTCGTGGCCACCTGACTGAACACGCACTATCAGTATCGTTATAACAGGAAATTTCGCAACGTTTATTAGATCCAGCTAATCCAAAAGATTCCCACCCTTTTGGAATGACACTAAAAGCGTGAATTAGGTGATGGTGGATGGGGTCCGGTTGCGAATCTTACGACGAGATGATTACCAGTCTTGCCTCACGAGGGGTTCGAAGCGCAGTCGTATCAAGACGACTTCCACTTCAAATCTCATTCCACCATAACATCCGACCTTCAGGTGTAACTAGAAATCTGCACCTCGTAAGCAGCCATTCTATCCAGTTCATGCACCTGCAGCCAGAATCAAAACATTCTCAATTGCTGGTATGACTACTACAAACGCACCATTCTCTCGGCGGAGATTCGGTAGTACAACTTTGTCATGTCTGCGTTGAAAGAGGGGAGTCATAGGTAGGAGCGAAAGGTGTTCATTAATGTGCTAACATCATAAGGCAACTCGCAAGCATGCCTGAAATGGACTTGCGCTGAAATTATGATAATAACGCCTGCTGCTAATGCTTGAGAATGCAAGAAGATGGCTCAAATGGTCCATCTAGCTTGACGGAACGCCTCACCAAGTATGGCACAAGGCGATGAGAATGCAATGCTAATTGCTGTAGTCAATTGCTGACTGGTCCAGTTTATCGTCTCCTTCTAGCACACTGAAGATACTGTAAGTACGTGCAAGAGAATAAGCTTGAAAGACTTACGAGTACTGCTTGACCAAAATCCCCTCACCTCCATTTTCCATGTCGATGCTGAAAACGTAAAATCCGCCATCACTAGTCACCAGCATGACCTGTGGACTGCTGCTGCTCATTGCAACAACACTGCGAAGAGGCCCGCCCGTAGCATTTACTCCCATGCCACTCTTCGGCAGTTTGATGAATGCAAAATCTCGCATAGGCTCCCACATTTCCGTCACAGCTTGTGGCAGGTATCCGCCAACAACCCCAGCAACACTCTTTCCCATCATCTGGGATGATCGCCTCAGCATGCTTCCAATAGTTCCGCTTGGTTTGCGTGTAATGGTAGGTGTTTCAGCAGAGTCGCTACCTGGGGAGGTTCCCGTAGTGGGAGATTCGGCTCCACTGTCGAAGCTTCGAGATCTGCTCCATCTGTCATTCAACGACTTCGGTGAGTCTGGCAAAACGAGTGCTGCGCCTCCGAGCCGGAAGATGTGGACTGTGTCGGTAGTTGATGATACACAAAGGAGAGTCGAGCTCAGATTGAAGGACATGCTGTAGATAGTTGAAGGATATGTTCCTCTCCTGAACTGGTATAGCTTGGTCCCTTTCGGTAGTGAGAATACTCGTATAATCGTTCCCGTCTCCGAAGCCGTTGCTAATAATGTACCGTCATTATTGAGAGCGATGCATGACAAAGGTGCTCGATGTGCTTCCACCACATTTAAGGCTTCCAGTTTCAGCGCGTCAAATATTAAAACATCCCCAGAAGTTGGTGCCACAAATGTTGACAAAGGTGGAGCATGCGATGGACGCTTATCACCGGTTTCCTCCCTTGGTTTCGGCAGGGGATATGCGATATAGCAATTGTCAGATGAAGGAGCAAGAGCGCATATTGCATTTGGGTTGGGTGATGTTGCAATTGTGTAGAGTAAGGTCATATTCGAGATGTCGTACAGATAAATTTCCTCCTCCAAAACCACAGCCAGACGCTTTCGATTTAGTCGCACAGCCAGAACGGCAGAGGGAAAGGTCAACTCGCAGATGATTGAGGATCGCTAGATCAGCTGTTAGCCCGTGTGTGCTAATTGCAGGATAAGGTATCGTTGGTCCAAAGTCTGGGTGACAAGAAGATTTACCTTCGTATTCTGGATAACAAGATGCCTGGGAGACAGTATTAAAGCAACTAGAGATGTTGAGAACAACATCTCAATGAGTGCCACATTTCCATCATCACTGCTGAATATTTTCGAGAACGGCTCTGTATGGTAGATGCGGAATCCGCGCGAGGTTCCTGGAAAGATGTAGGGTCAGCAGAGCAGGAGAACGGCAGCGGAAACGGAAGTTCTCACCAACGGCAAGACAGCTATAGTCCTGGTTGAAGGTCACAAAATTCATAGCCATGGTGAAGAATCGATCGTACCCCTTACAGTACAGCCAACCAGGGAAATGCTGGGGGAGCCGACGGTCGGCTCTCTGCAGGGTCAGTTCAAGTTGCTAAGCTGGCCCAAGCTGTACTTTGAAATGGAGAGGGAATGGGTGCTGGGCTGCCGTCGTTGATGGATGCGCGCAGACGCGGTCATTTGTGCGTCAGCTTGAACTGACTTGAAGTCGTCAGAGCGATGCGATACAGTGTTGCGGTCCTGCAGCATAGAGCGCAAGGATTATCTTCACTGCGTGCTCTCAAGTAGAGACGAGTAAGGCGGGGTCCCAGGCTTGAGGCTAGTGAGAGCTCCAGCCACAACCTTAAATCGAGCTAAGCCTCATAGCTCTAGCCACCCCTTGCAAATTCACGAGCTCGCTAAAAGGTCCTAATCATATGTGATACTCGCAGTGATATAACTATGTTCAGATTTGATCAAGAATTCTAAAGCCCTTGAATTGTACGGTCACAGCTCCCCAGTCTTGCTCAAGACGCTTCGACGGAGAAGGAAATCCCTGTATAACAGCGGTGATCTCCACACAGGCTGCTCTTGAAGATTGCCTAGCACTGAACTTTTTTTCATCGACCCGTTGTAATGATGGAAAGCAAGGGCCAGTTACCAGTACGGCCAGTAGCCAAGTCGAAAGCGCAACTGCAAGATGACTCCATTATGGGGGTGAGTATGAAATCTCTTCGCTTTAAGGAGGGTTGTGTTCTCGATGGTCGCCTCATTGGAGCATGGCTAAGGCCATCCGAGGATGGTTACAGTTCGCAGCGTCCAAGAAGCCGCCATATCCTTCCCTCGCAAACCGCACTCATGTTAACTTACGGCAGACGAATAATAGCAGCATCGTGTCGAAGCGCAGTGTCGAGCGTCTTTACTTTCCAACCGAAGCCCATTTCCTCCGCTATTTCGTCAAAAAGCCACAGAGGCGCTCACCACTTATCAATCGTGGATATTGGCTTAGAATGAAAGCCATTGATCAAGTCGTTCGCCAGTTCCTCGAGCAGGACTGCGAAAAACAGAAGGTTGTCATCAATCTTGGATGCGGATAGTAAGCAAAAATGATAGGAACAAGACATTTTTTGACCACTACCAGCGACCCTCTGCCCTGGCAGTGCCTAGAAAGGTATCCTGCTGCTTCAAAAGGCGTAAAATTTGTCGACATTGACTACAAAGATCTTATGCTCAAGAAGCGAGCAGTCGTCCGAAGCATAACCGAGCTAAATTCGATGCTAACCAATGTAGAAGTGTCGGAGCATGGTGTATTGTTTCGAAGTGATCAATATATTCAATTGGGTTGTGATCTCCGCGATCTTGGGGCCTTGAATCGGGTACTGGAGGATGTTGTGGATGTGAAGAAAAGTAAGCCAAAAGCAAAGTCTCTCCACAAATAGTCCTCGAGATTTGGATTTTCACTATGGATGGCGGAATGCTTGTCTCATAGCTGCCTGGCTGTAGAATGCGCTCGGGGAAGACAGACCATAATGACTTTTTGCAGGTTCCATACTATTTACTGCAGAAGTGTCTATCACCTACATGAACGTCGAAGCGGCCGATGCTCTCATCCAATGGGCTGGTAAACTACCAGAAGGTAACCTTACTGATCCAATCCTTCGGCTGTCAACTAACCGATGCCAGCTCGTTTTTGTTTACTGGAACAACTCATTCCAGATGGAGAAGGCCACCCTTTCTCTCGAACCATGATGGCACACTTCGACAAGCTGCGAACAGCTCTCGGAGCAGTACGGAAGTACCCAACAGAAGAAGCCCAGAAAGGCCGCTTCGAGGGTCTTGGATGGCCAAGGGTCGCAGTGCGCAATCTGTGGCAGCTATGGAGCTCTCCTGATTTTGCTACTTCCGAAGAGCGTATGGCTCTGGATAGTATTGAACCATTCGATGAGTGGGAAGAGTTCGCTCTGTTCGGATGCCACTACTTCTTACTCGTTGCAGAATCCACCAGCAGGTTAGCACAAGCATCCGGGCTGACAAATGCCCCAGACTCGGACATATTTAAACAGTCGAAAAGTCTCGTGGGGCTGTCAGGTGTGGTCGAAACAACATCTCGGCTCGAGGCACGGTACTCAGAGTACCCCAAAAACCACGGATTCCGCCGTTTTGCGGCAGCAATGTCGACTAGGAGCAGTGGTGGATTCAATGGCAGGAGAGGTGTGTTTGGTGGCATGGGACTGACGACCCGGACGGATTCGTGCGACGAGTACGGTATAGATCAGGTTGAGTTTCAAGCCCTCAAGCCTCAAGGATCTGCTGTGGCACCATCCAGCAGAATGTGTCACACGATAACAGATATTGGTGACGTCTCACTGCTGGTCGGCGGCCGAAGATCTCCAGACAATGCTTCGAGAGAATGCTGGCTTTTTCACAAATGGCTCAACACCTGGGAACGTGTAGACGACCTTCCATTTCCTTTATACCGCCATCAGGCCACGAGTTTAGGTGTCGGATATGTGCTCATTTCCACGGGTAGAATTGACTCTCGGTCCATCTCCGAGGACTACCTGATGTGGCATCGGCATACGGGCTGGATGAAATGTGAACTGGAGGGCACAAGGCCGTCACCTTCCTACGGAGCACTTTTCCTGTCAACTGCAGCAGAGTCCTCTGTAGATATTTCTAGGCCCATAAGCGGTGTTCTCGCTGGCGGCATTTCGATCGACTCGTGTCTTGTGCAACAAGTCTGGCGGTGGGAGCTCACTGGAATCTCCGAACAGGTAGGCAAACGACTTTGCATGTTGATATCGGCTTCGATAATGCTAATCAGCACCAGAAACCAATCATCAACTTCCACATGTTTCCGTACTTCAACGGTTTGCAACTGATTACACGTTTTGGAGCTAGCGCAATTTATCACGGAGACCAGTTGTATGTCACTGGTGGTGTCATCAAGAATTGCATGTTGAAATCATCCGAGGAAGTTTGTGCTTTGAACATCCATGGAAACCCCGTTTCGGTCAAAAATATTCCCATAAACTTTGCTCCCCGACCGCTGCTGATCGGCTCAACTATCTTCGGTGCTGGTGGCTCTCTTATTATTACCGGCGGATCAGCGGTATGCTTTTCTTTTGGTACATTCTGGAATAAAGGCAGCTATACCATCACATATCCGGATTCGACTCGTAAATATGTACACCGGTCTGCAAAGCCTGCTGAGACTTGGAGACTTACTCGGACCATAGCTGCTGAGGTACAAACGAAATCACCAGAGATGCCGAAATCTACCGGCCCTGTGAGCATCGTTAGTGTCATGAGGACAGAACTTGAGACTGCAGCAGACTTCAATCGAATTCTTGAATCATCTGCTCCAGCTATCATCGAAAAGGCGGATGTTGGTTCTTGTTTGACCAAGTGGACGATGGAATATCTGAAAGAGAAAGTTGGACTAGAGCGTGAGGTAAGCATCCCGAGGGTATGAAGCAGCTATCACGTCCTCATCACCGCCTGCAGGTTATCGTCCATGAAGCAAGCACAAAACACATGGATTTCAAGTCCAAGAACTTTTCATATGCAACCAGGCAGTTCGGGGCCTTCATGGACCAGATCCAAGAAGGCGAAAGGCTCTATCTCCGCTCATTGTCTACCGATAGGCCTGCAGAGCAACCAGCGGATATCAGCAAAGACTTCCCATCAATTGCAGCCGACTTTCAACTACCACCAGAGCTTGAATTGGTTACCGAAAATATGCATAGCTCGCCACTACGCATCTCTGGACCAGTGAATATGTGGCTACACTATGATGTAAGGGGAATTCTCGGAGGTTACTGTGCCTTTCTAACAAGAACTAGGTCATGGCGAATGTTTACTGTCAGATCCAGGGGTCTAAGCGACTACTCCTATTTCCACCTTCCGATGTCAAATATCTTGGATTTGAGCCCGGCTCCTCGAGCTCGCAACTCAATGTTTTCGAGGGGCTCAATACTTCGCGTCTAGCTGGCACACACCCTCACGAAGCCCTTCTTCAGCCCGGTGACATACTCTTTCTGCCCTCCTTGTGGCTGCACACAGCTTCTCCAACATCAGGAGTAAGCATTGCCGTCAACGTCTTCTTCCGCAACCTGTCCGTGGGCTATGCAGCTGGGAAAGACGTCTATGGCAATCGAGATTTGCAAGCGTACGAAAAAGGTAGACAGGACATTGCCAAGATCATTAAATCATTTGACAGCCTACCAAGAGATGTCCGTGGATTTTATCTGCAGAGATTGGCCGATGAGCTCAAGGACAGAATCTAGATTTGAAATTGCTAGAAGTTTTGTTGCAGTTCGCACGGCATGGCGGCGCGGAGAGTGCTGCAGTTTTCAAAGCGGAGTTCATTAGTGAAGCTAGGATTGATCAGCCGGCATACCAGGGCATTGTCATTTTGGCACTGTGAACAGATGCTGGATTTCCTGGAAGCCTATCAACTGCAACCCAGCGAATTGGTCATGCGTGTCCTGGCTACAGCCTCTTAATTGAATAAAGCTCTGTCAGCCTCAAGAAATCCTCTCGGTGTTGAAGCTATCGATGGGAGAATAGCGGTCAAATGTATGGGTGACTGGAATTCGGACCGTGCATTCCGTTGAAAACCTGGGAAAACTTCGGAAGTACTTCGGTAAATCTTCCTTCCACACGGGAATAAAACCTGAAGCCAGTTGGATTGCAACGGGGTAGATCTGGTGCTTGCTGACTGAAGGCATACAGTAGTGCTGTTGAAGTGCTGGTGGTGAGACCAATGATGCCGCTCAAAAGCTCGGGGAAATCCACCACGTTACAATGGGAAGGGGCAACCTAACGCATTCTGTTAGCAAACGTGAAGCACAAGAACAATTCTCTGATGCTACAGCAACATAACATGACACTTCGATATTGACCACTTTTCTGACCATCTCCAAAGTTTTTCTTCGGAGGTTTATCTCGCTATGTCGGCTTCGAGTGCAAATTATCGAGTTGATTCGGAGAAGCAAGATATGTCGAGAGACGGATCGGAAGTCGAGCCGAAGCAGGGGATTGAGGATACAGAGGAGCAGCTAGAAGCTCAACACGTGGAAAACAACAGCTTGGAGAAATGGAACAGCCCAAGCATAAATACTTATCGATACCTAGCAGCGAATTTTGGATTCATCATTATGGGAATGAATGATGCAGCCTATGGCGTGAGTCAAGTCGCGTCAAAAATTATCAACCGTAGACTAACCTTCACGCGTCCAGGCACTTATCCCGTATCTTGAAGAATACTACGACATCAACTATACGGTCATCTCTTTAGTCTTCCTCGCACCGTTCATAGGCTACGTATGTTCTTCGAGTTCCGTACCTTGTCAAGAACGAGTGGCAAATGATCAACCAAACAATAATTATCAGGAATAATGCTAAACTTGTAACAGTCTGCCGCGGCCCTGCTCAATAACAAAGTACACATGCGATTTGGGCAGCTTGGAGTTGCCGTCATAGCCCCGACGTGTAAAATTATTGCCTATGTGGTAACCTGCGTACATCCACCATATCCTGTCCTTCCTGTTATTTTCGTCCTATCCGGATTTGGCAACGGTCTGGAAGATGGGGGTTGGAATGCTTGGATAGGGAATATGGAGAATGCTAACGAGCTGTTGGGGTTTCTGCATGGTGCGTATGGCCTTGGGGCTACCATTAGCCCTTTGATCGCTACAGCTATGGTCACGAAAGGCAATTTGCAATGGTACACTTTCTATTATATAATGGTAAGACACCTTTGCTGAAGTGGCATTGTACTCATCCATGCGGCACTTCATCTAATTCTCCCCTTAGCTAGGAGTCGCAGTTTCCGAACTCATTCTCTGCGCCTGGTTCTTCCGCGCCGCAACAGGCGCAGCTCACCGAGCAGCGCATCCCACGAATAATGACAAAGCTGGGCATTCACGGACAGGAGAGGCACTGAAGAATCCCATTACCTGGATCTGCGCATTGTTTCTCCTCTTCTACGTTGGTGTCGAAGTGTCATTAGGTGGCTGGCTAGTGACGTTCATGCTGAAGGTTCGGCATGGAAAGAATTTCGAGTCCGGTCTTGTGGTTACCGGATTCTGGCTTGGACTTACCTGCGGTCGAGTCATTCTTGGGTTTGTAACAGGCAAGATTGGTGAGAAGATTGCTATCGCTGTGTACATGGTAAGACCTACCCGGTTCTTTCCTTCAATTTGGAGGTTCTGGTAGTGTTGTTGGGTCGAATTCGAGGACAATTCTTCGGGAACGAGCTTAGCTAAGTTACAATCCAAGAGAGTTTGGCTAACTCAATCAATTCAGGTCATGTGCCTGGGGCTCGAGCTCTGCTTCTGGCTCATGCCGAACTTCATCGCCAGTGCAGTCTTCGCCGCATGGTTAGGCTTCTTCCTCGGCCCACTCTTCCCAGCTGCGATTGTAGTCGCAACCAAGCTTCTCCCACGAAGACTTCACGTCAGTGCCATCGGTTTCGCAGCTGCCTTTGGAGGAGGTGGAGCAGCTGTCCTGCCATTTGCTGTCGGTATGTCTCTGGCCTTACCCTTTTATATCATTAGATTCAACGGTATCTGACATCCACAGGTGCAATTGCTCAAGCAAAGGGTGTTACGGTATTGCAACCCATTGTTCTAGCCATTTTGGTCGCTATCCTCGCACTATGGTGTATGCTGCCAGGTGGATTTAGGAGATCTGGTTTGGACGCCTTACAGAGAGCGCGCGACGAAGGAAGAGCGGCTGTTCTGGAGGAGGGTCAGGCGAAGAGGTTTCATGGAAAGATTGCGAAATTGAGAGTGAAGATTTTCGGAGTTCAGTGAGCATCTAAAATAATGTCAATGAACTTGGCCAATTTGATCTAGCCTCGAGGTGTACTAGTCAATCTGCGCAGGGGAGACTGGTTCTTTTTCAAGTGTCTTCCCTTTTTTTGAGCACCGCTTTGACCTCCAGTTATCGAATGGGACAATGTCTTGATCTGAGAATGTCTCTCACATGCTCCCAACGGATCTCCCAAAGAAGAGAAACCCTTGCCAGGATTTTCGCTTGATCGAGCTCCATAATCAGAAAGCCCAGCAAAATAGCTTCCCACGCCCCCACAACACTTTATCCAGACGACCGCTCAGTCGTCGATTTTTTTCACGAGCTGCAGCTATAAGTGCGAAGACATGCATCAACGGCATTATTTCATTGGCAGGAAAAGAGCTCAACAGCTGATGTACAACATGCTATTGCCAGCGAGGTGGGGGTATGAAAGGAGGGGCTGCCGAGAGCTCCGAAGGTCGGTGCCCTAGCTGTGAGTATAAATTACCCCTCTATTGTTGAACTCTCTTCTCTCTCTTTCCACAAATTATTATCTCTAAACGAAGCATTTCACTCCATACAAGACGACGACCGACAAGCAAAGCAGTATGTCTACGCGGACCAGAAGAAGCGTAGCCTCATTCGCCATGAATCGTCGAAAGATCAAGGTAACGTGCACAAAAGCATGACGGGTGTTCCAGACTCTTGTCACTCTCTCGCACCTGCCCATCCCTCAATTGATATAAAACTATTGGCAGTAGTCAACTGAGTCAATGCGGGAGATGGGAAAGAGTGGCAGGAGTCTGGATCTGAGAATATACCGTTTTATGAACTTGATCTAGATAATTCTAGCGAAAGGACATGCTTCCCCCTCCCACCCTCGCAAGTCTCCTAACCCTTTTCTAGCTTCGTGAATACAAAAAGCAAAGTAAGAAATAGACAGCAAGATGTCTACAGACAAGATCACATTTCTCATGAACTGGTACTGACCTCGGTTGGAACGACGCTGTCCAGGTTTATCAAGCTGACGCTTCCCAGGCACGCAACGCCATACCATGCCCCCGTCTACCTGGCCCAGAAGCTGGGATACTTCGCCGACGAAGGCATCAAGGTCGCTCTCCTTGAGCCCAATGATCCTTCTGATGTCACCGAAATCATTGGCTCCGGAAAAGTCGACATGGGGTTCAAGGCCATGATTCATACCCTTGCTGCCAAAGCTCGTGGATTTCCGGTCACCTCTATTGGATCTCTCCTCGACGAGCCTTTCACTGGAGTTGTGTATTTGAACGACAGTGGTATTACCACTGATTTTCGCAGCTTGCGTGGGAAGAAGATTGGCTATGTGGGAGAGTTTGGAAAGGTAAGAATCTGTGTATCTGAAGTCGATTTTGACATAGACAGGTCTAATATGATGAATTTTGCAGATTCAAATCGACGAGTTGACCAAGTACTACGGCATGAAGCCTACTGACTACGAAGCTGTTCGCTGCGGTATGAACGTCTCCAAGGCCATCATCGAAGGATCTATTCATGCCGGCATTGGTCTTGAAAACGTGCAGATGGTTGAATTGGAAGAATGGCTTGCTGGCCAGGGTCGTCCTCGCTCTGATGTTCAGATGCTGAGGATCGATGAACTGGCGGAGCTTGGTTGTTGCTGCTTTTGCTCGATCCTTTACATCGGTATGTTCGCCGTTATACGAAGGAGATCCTGGTCTGACAATTGTTTCCTGCAGCAAATGATACCTTCATGGCCGAAAACCCCGACAAGATCCAAAAGTTCATGAAAGCCATCAAGCGCGCCACCGACCACGTCCTCGCCTCCCCTGCCGAAGCTTACGGAACCTATATTGATATCAAGCCTGAGATGGCCTCCACCGTCAACAGGAAGATCTACGAGCGCTCGTACGCGTACTTCTCCAAGGATCTGAAGAACGTCAAGCGAGATTGGGAGAAGGTCACCAAGTACGGCAAGCGTCTTGGTGTTCTCGACGAGAGCTTCGAGCCGAACTATACCAATGAATTCTTGGATTGGAAGCTAGAGGGTGATTCGGCTGATCCCACTGGTGATCAGAAGAGGATGCTGGACTTGCAGAAGGGTGTTGCGGAGAAAGGTGGCTTTCAGCGACTTGATGTTAAGATCGCTGCTTAAGCTGACATGAGTGGTGATGGTATGATGACTCACGAGACGCTGTCTCAAGAACACGAATGCTATGACAGCAATATTAGCTCAGATACTGTATGCTTTACTGTATTTACCACACTCTTTTGATAACAGAAAATGACACAAATATACTGTCATGTCGTCAGATGGAGGTATTGAACCATGAGATGAGGTTGAGATGCATGCTCGTTCGTCTCATGAGTATTCCTTGTAGAAGATTCTCGATGACAGAACACGAAGCACCGATTTTTTCAACCTCCATTGGACCTCCATTAGAGGGTTTCCAAGCTGGGACGCTTCATATCCAAGGATAGAGAGGTACCTGCAAGGTTACCACCATATTCGGTGCTCAGCACTCGCCATTGATGACAGGAGTAGTCAATACGGAACACTCTCGAATCTCCAGCTCCAAAGAAGACATAAAACTCATTGTATTTCAGCAATTCGCCACTTGAACATCGCCACTTTCGATAGATCCTCGTCATATGTACTCACCAGACCGAAGAATTAGGTTCCTAGGTAGGGTTTCGCTAAGAGCTCATCCTCACTCAAAAACCCTTGAGAGAGGAGGCGAAAAAAGCGGCTTGCTTGCCGGGAAGCTGTGAAGCGAAGCACGGGAAGATCCAAGTGGGCGTGGGCTTTGTTGTGGGTTCAGACCAAGCTGGTGTGGTGTGGGTTGACTGACAGCGGTGGGGTAAGAAGCGAAGCACGATGCTGATCCTGGCGGCTGGGCCGGGTTGGTTGATGGGTCCAAGTCGAGATCTGGAACAGACAAGGCAAGATGAGGCTTGCTGACTTGCTGGGCCTGGCCGTTGAAACAAAATACAAACGCTCAAGTGAGCCGAATTCATGCGCTGCGGGAGCTGGAAAGTAGTCGGATATCATGAACTGGATGACCATTCGCGGATCCTGTTGGATGTGGATGTGGATATGGTAGACTGGACTGGACTGGTTGTTCGCAGTTATTGTCGAATGTCTAGGTACGGCCATCTCAATCACATGTCCATCTGCCCGCAGGTGCTACCTATACACATAAAGTATCGTTCCACTCTTTCTCAATCTCCTCATCTATCATTCGATCTCTTCTCTTCTCTCCTCCTCCAGCTTCAGTCGATCTTTGCATGTCACAAATACAGTACAGTACAATACAGTAGACAGCTGGTTGACGTTTTGGCTGTCCGCGTTGCCAAGTACGCATGCCGCGCCCGCCAGCACAGGGATTCCGCAGGGCTGCCACCACTCATCAACCACCATCTTTCCACTAAGGGCCGCTATCAGCACTTGGCTGCGGGGGATTGGCTGCCGTTGAACTCACTGTCCATGCGCGTACGCCACCAGTGTCCACTGCAGCCCACAGCGGATGCTCACTGGTCTGTTTCGGGCGGTGGCGTGGCAGCAGCCCGTCTTGTTGGTCGAAGCTTGGAGGAGAAGGAGAAGGAGAAGGGCAAGGGACGGGGGTCTGGTCTGGCCTGTGGTGGTGGTGGTGGTGGTGGTGGTGGGAGCATTCCTGGGCGAACAGAGAAGAAAAGAATACCTATGCAGTGAGAAGTTGAAAGTTACACTTACCCAACTACCTCGTCGTCGAATATCATCATCAATGCAACATTTGTCTTTTGTTCCCTGTGTACTGTACAGTATACCAAGAACAACAGAAAGATCAGTCTACCGTACGAAGAAGAAATCTCGAGGTGGGGTAAATTCAAGGATGCCTTCTAGCACGACCACGACCCTTGGTAGCATCGTCCAGGTATGCTAGCCTAGCCTAGCCGGGGCAGATTGATACTGTGGTCCCGTCCTCTGCTGTAAGTAGGTAGCATCGCATCGCGTCGCATCACATCCATCAATAACATCCAGCAGCACATTGCATATTTGTGTTCTGCTACCCATGCAACTAACACTCTATCTCTATCTCTATCTTCTGGTGTGAACCCTGGCCTCGTCCGCTGCCTTGCCTACCACTATCTCCCTAGGCGACTTTGGAGAATGTTGTGAGCACGGCTGGAACTGGAACGGTACATCTCTCAAAGAATACCCTCTTGTCACTGCGCCTTGCCAACAGCACAATTCCCAATTCCCAATTGCTCCACTCCAGCCTTCGACATACAGAAACATTCTGTGCAACAATTCCCCCGATCCTACAGCCCGACCCAGCCTAACCCAGTCTGCATATGCCGTTGCTGTTGCTCTCTATTTCTGGATCGCATCTTATCTGCAAACGCTGAGATAAGGAAGCCCGCTGTTTGCTCTCAAAAAAGACGACCAACGCCCTTTGTCTCAGATGTGTGTGCCGCCGAGCCCTTCCCTCCCAAAACCTCACTCTCTCCATTTACCAACAACATCACAACATTCACAGCGCTGACAATAGCTTCCAGTACGCCCGTAGCAATTAGCTGATTCGAGATATTTGGATTCTTCTCTTCCCAACACTTTTACTCGACTAGATCTGCCAGACCCGTCTTATCTCCCTCTGACGCGACCCCTCCCAGTGCGGAAAGCCAGTATCATTCCTCACAACCTCGCCATTTGGATAAGATCTTCGACCTCGTACCTGCTTGCATGCAGCTTCGACATACATATTAGCGAGCTTGCCGGAGTTGTCCCAGCTACAATTTGCTGAAGAAAATGGCTACAATTGCACTCCCCAGGCCCATACCCTCGGGGCACACGCGATCATCCTCTCCGCACCCATTGACACCAACACTTAGCCTCGACAGCATCAATACATCTGCAGCATGCCCGATCCCGATACCCAACAAACATCTGCCAGTCTGTCCGCCAGGACCTGCACCGTCCGAGAAACCAGATACCCCTCCTCAGTCTCCGCCCTCGAAAGAGATCACCCTTCAATCACAATCGCTCCTGTATCCTCCTAATAAATACAAGTCCCGGACAATTGGGGCCACGACTATTTACGAGATCGATCCAGATGGCGTAGCTGCTGCACTCGATCACATTGCAGGACAACCTCTGCCTGATCCATCGCAAGTGTTCCCTTGGTTTCACGGATTACACCCATGCAACCATATCCAACAGGCATTCTTTATTGCACGACGGAAGAATCTGAGGAAAACACCGAAATGCTTGCGCGGACTTACTCTCGTGAAAGCTGGTGGGGATTTGAGCTGCTCAAGGTTGAAGGGAGCAATTGCCCCGGAAGAGTTTCTCTTACAAGATGTCGACGGAGCGCTGTTTAGAGAAATCGATCCAAAGGAAGGATTCTCAGTCCGCAATTTCCAAATTCAAGCCGCAAAGTCAGCCATGCTTTCGGATATCCTGGTTTATGGAGAGGATTCATTCGAGGTTGAGAGGCTGGCAAAAGATGTTGCAGCTGCTCAGCAGGCATGGCGGGAAACACACCAGGAGAAAGGTCACGAGATTCTGAAGTATAATACCTTCATTTGCACAAGCCCATTTGAGATCTTTGAACAGAAATATCCAGAGATCGTGTCTACGGATTCGCGGGGTCAGATGACAGGAAGGGTGATGGATTTCTTCCACCAGGAGAGAATCGAGATGTGTACGATGACGAAGGCTTCGGAAATTCATCACAATGTCTGGTTAGGGCCTACACCTGATCCGGCCATAGATCCAGCTCTCTTAGGTGCTGATGAGCAGTTTAATATTCTCATCGAATGCAGTGATCTGGGTCGACTGAACCCAGGTGCTCTTCAAGCACTTGCAGGAAATCCATCAGACCAAGGACCAGCCTATTTCGAGTTCCCTTCTTCTGGTAGTATCATGCCACCTACATGGTCACACGCCGAGGTGGATGCTATTCTTGAAACATGCAGGTGGCTTTACAACCTCTCTCACGGCATTCTTCCGCCGAGCCCTTCGACGGTAGAGAATGATGCTGAAGGAGATTCACCTATGCCATCTCCCGCCCCGACTGTCAAGATCCCAGAGAGGAAGATCCTCATACACTGCACCGATGGATACACCGAATCCACACTCTTGGGTCTGGCTTATTTCACCTATGCTACAGGTCTTCCTATTCCTTCAGCATGGCTGGATTTGCATGTAGCAAAACGCCGCAACTTCTTCGCCTACCCTTCCGATGTTGCTCTCCTCACCACTATTGCCCCGCGATTGCTCTCAGAATCTCCTATGAATACCGAGAAGACTCTTTCGGACATCACGGAACTTGCAAAGGAAGAACCAGAATGGATCAAGAATATGGACGGATCTCTACCCAGCAGAGTTACCGATTACATGTATCTTGGAAATCTTGGCCATGCAAATAATCCGGACCTTTTAAGGCAGATGGGAATTGGACAGATCTTGAGCGTAGGAGAGATGGCAACATGGAAGGACGGTGAGCTGGACAATTGGGGAAAGGACAATGTGATGGTTGTGCAAAGGGTGCAGGACAATGGGGTTGACCCATTGACAGACGAGTTTGAGCGTTGTTTAAATTTCATCGGTTAGTAGCCCCTTGTGTAGTCTCACGAAATAAGCTAATGTTCCTAGATCGTGGCAAGGCTAAGAACACCGCAACGCTGGTACACTGCCGCGTTGGTGTCTCCAGGTCCGCGACAATCTGCATTGCAGAAGTCATGCGAACACTAGGATACTCCTTCCCACGAGCCTACTGCTTCGTGCGAGCAAGACGACTGAATGTTATCATCCAGCCACATCTCCGCTTTTCCTACGAGCTTCTGAAGTGGGAAGAGAAGCTACGGAGAACTACCAGCAGTGATGGGCGGTTCCGTCGGGAACTGGAATGGCCAGACATCGCGCGCGAAGTGGCTGCTATGAACAAGCCATACGCGAGATAACACTTGTTCATTTGGAGGAACTGCTATTTACATTCTTGATCTTTATTTACTTCCAGGTGTTTACGATTTACGAGTTATGAGAGCTTTATACCACATTCGTTTCGATAGCGACGCTTTTTGGGACGGTAGCAGGAGGATGGAGGTAAACTTTTCATTGGTTTTCGGTTCGGATTGGAATATCATATGCGGTATGGGAAATCTAGCTTGGTGTTCATGCAACGGAGGAAGGAGATTTCGACTCAGGTAGCTGAGGCATGCCAGGACGGAGCGACTCCTAGCCTGCCACAAACAGATACAAGAGACCAGATGCTGCACATCTAGCTCGCTATCTGTCTATCTGAATATCCTATTTGTTGTTCGGGCCATTTTGTTTTATACAGTAACTTCTTGGTAGTTTTTTTTAAGCTGGGTATAGGATAAGGAGGGGGCGACCGGACACATTCCATGGTTCCACGTTTTCGGATATACAATTTTAGTTTGGGCTTTGAGGGTTTCGAGATTCTTGTGGACTGGACCGATTCCATTCTGTTGTGGAATTTGTGGGTTTAGGATTGCTTGCAAGGCGCCGAAAACATCTTGTTGTGTTGTGTTCTCGTTGTTTGAGGGACATTAGTTCGTTGATGGGTTTATATATTATTCTAAAGGATAGGCTGGATTGGAATAAGAATAAGATTAAGATTATCAGTGGTACACCGTTGATTTTAAGTCTACATGAAAGCTTTGTTTAATTGACGTCATTGCGTTGTGAATACTGTACGAGGTAGAGTGCATATGAACAACTTGGCCTACCACTGCGTCGTCTGTTGACTTGGTCTGTCGCTTATTTCAGGCGGGCCAGGGGCACACGGACCTAGCAGGAAGACCAGAAACGAGGATACCAAGCAAACAATGATATAACAGAAGAGCAAGCAAGTCATCCCTTCCTGTGATTCAGCACTTTTACAAGCAAAAATCCCATTGAGTGAAGCTGACTTGATCACCGAAAGTGCCTCCAAACTCAAGTGTCTTATTCTCCACCAGGAGGTATGACCCCAAACGAGATCGCAATGCAGGCTCGGCTCAAAGCATAATAAGTAGAGAACTGGAAATTGCATATTCATAAAACCCCTCCCGACTTTTGCTATGTACCAAACTCCACAAATAGTCAAGCCTCCCATCCAAACTCCCGAAATGCAAGCGAGACCTGAGTCTTTATCCTTCATAATTACACACATACTTTCTCCCTCCTTTCATAAGCAGCTCTAGGTATTTATCTGTCGATCAAACCTCCACCTCATCCCCCCTCTTCGTTGGCACCTGCGTCAAAACATCAAAAGCCCCTGTCCCAACCTTACTCATCCTCCCAATGACAATCCTGGAACTTGGACTCGACAAATCATCCCAATCACCCTCGCTAACAGCATCTGCAAGAAAGCCCACCGTCGTCTCGAAACTCATCTTCATGAAAGGACTGACGCTGCCTCTCAGCCCATTCCGATTGAACGGACTAAATCCTCCGCCCCGGGTCATGAAATCTGCAATCAGATTCAAATGTCTGTGGTCGACACTGATACCGTGACCGCCGAAGACGCCAGAGAGTTCCTGGATGATGGCTGCGCGGCAGGCTTCGACACCGTAATTGGTGAGCATGGCTGCGATGTCGTTGGTGGAGATCAAGTTGGGATTGATGATGTGCGGGTATGCTTGCATAGCCTGGAGGTTCACGCCGGCGGTGTGTACGACGGGAAGTCTGATCTCCTTGCCGGTGACAGGGTCAGTAAATTTCTCGTCTGGGACGAATGTGCAGGTTGCTAGGCCGGGGATCTGTTGGATGAGGGATTGGCGGAGGGCGTCTTCGACGATAGAGAGCATGAGAACTTTGGGGACGTCGGCATCGTATTCGAGGGTCAGGTTGCACCATTCCCCATTTGATTCGTCAAAGCGAAAACTGACTATGTCGTTGCAAGCCTTCATGACACGCGCTTCGCGCTCGTCGGAGGCGGCTGATCCGTTCTGGCGACCGGAAGATGACTTATTGGCGTGTTCTTCATCATCGCTGGCTGGGTCGCGGGGTGAGCCACCGATTCCTTCATCTTCCATGTCCTCATCGTCTTCTGGCTCGGCTTCCTTCTGCATTTGAGCCTGGACTTTGTCGTCGTCCTCGTCGTTGGCTGCATAGCTGACGGCTTCGGTACGATTGGCTCTTTGCTTGTCATTCGTGGCATCATCGTCTCCATCATCGTCGTCATCATCTTCTCCGACTTCCCTCTCGGCGGCAGGTCCCGCTTCCTCGACTACGCCTACAGACTTGCCGATTTCGGGAACCGCAGCTGTGTTTGCGGAGGCCTTCAACGCCGACTCTCCCTTCTTCTTTCCGAGTGCCTTCCGCGTAAGTTGTTGCAGTTTAGGTGCAAACTTCTTCTCGAACGTGGAAAGGACGTCTGCAACTGTGATGGCGTAGGTCTCCGTGTACTCTTTCGACGGGAAGAGCTTGACATTGATATCGAAAATCTTGGCTTGAGAATAGGCGACCCCCTGTCCGATACGTTCTTCGACTCTAGCTTCGTCTAATACTTCAGCGAGAGACAAGATGCTGATAGCTTTTGCAAATTTCTCTCCATCTTCACGTGAAAGCTCCGGATTGAGATGTAGGGTCATCGATGGCGTTGAAATGTGATTACTTGCAGTCATGACGATTTCTCTTAGACGTGGAATACCCAAAGTGACGTTCTTTGCCGAGTGACCAGCCAAATGGAAGGTATTGAGTGTCATTTGTGTTGAGGGCTCTCCTACGGACTGACCAGCCACAATACCAACAGCTTCTCCAGGATCAACAACAGACTTCAAGTATTTGGCCACGAGAACGGGTTCAAGCGCCTTTCGAACGCCAATTCCGTCGGGGGTCTCTTTGGTTTTCACCATTTTGTCTGGATTGGTCTTGAGATAGTCAGTCAGAGCGTCGAAGAACTTTTCTGAGGTAGCATAGCCGTATTTTCCAGGGTTAAAGTCGGCGAGAACGGGATCTGGGCCATTCGGATCGTTGGCATTGGCGTGCTTGATAGCCTTCTTCATTCGCTTCAAGATAGCATCCTTCTCCTCGAAGATTGTAGCATATTTTGGATCGCCATAGTTCAACTGCGAGAGTTCGGAGCTGAGGTTTTGAAGGAGGAACTTGAAGTCTGTCAAGTGCTTCTGCTTCGTCACATCAAGACCATCTTCTCCGTAAAGAAACTGGACCATGGATCCGTCAGAATCTCGGACCGAGGTATCGTACTCGACTTTAAGACCTTCCATACCCTTGATGAGACATCTTTGAAGATATCCGGATCTAGAAGTCTTGACGGCAGTATCAATCAGACCTTCTCTACCTGCCATGGCGTGGAAGTAATACTCTTGAGGTCTGATACCTGTCAAGAAACGGTTGACGATGTAACCGCCAGCTCTGATGTGGGTTTCGAAAGGCTTGAAACATGGTAGTGATTTTCCGCTGACCATGACTGGCACACGTCGACCTTCTAAGACTTGTTGACCAAGATTGCACGAAATAAGATTGGCGTTGACTGCACTTCCCTTAGCTCCAGACACCGTCATGTTCTGCATTTGATTCTTGGGGAACTGTTTGACCAGGCCGCCTGGAAGACAAGCCATGGTGATCTCGGAGGAAAGCTTCTGTGAGCTGTTGTTCATCAGCATGTCCAGGCCTGCTTGCTTCGAGTCGTCTCTGAGAACGTCTTCAAGTCGTCTCAGAAGCTCAGGATCGGTATCAGTGCGATCCTCGCTGCTCAAAGTGACATACTTCGCTGCCACATTGAGTCCAAGGTCTTTCGCAGCTGCAAGCTTTTCTTTCCGCAGCTCTTCGCCTCTGGCCGTTAAGCGAAGATCATCCATCCCGCACGTAAAAGCTCTCATATGCAAGAACTTGGTCAGAAGTCGGCCTAGAATACTCAGTACTTTTCCAGCTACGGTTGGGCCATAAGCCTCATGTATGGAGTGAACAAAGCCTCCTCCGCTGGGACCGATCTGAGCCTTATCCAGAATTCCGGTGATAAATTCTCCACCCTTGAAGTGTACAACGCCTTCCTCTGATTTTTCGCTCCATCGATCCTGTGGGGTGGACGATTTGCTGGTAAGAGTGAGCGGACCGCAATCGACTGGAGTAATGTTCTTCAGGATTGTGGTAATCACTTGTTTTCCGGTCCATCGAGGAAATGGCTTGATAATAGCCGGAGGGACTGTCTCTATGCGCTCTCCTATTATGTGCCCACTTTCAGGGCGAAGACAGTTGTAGATTAGCTGCTGGTATGTTGCACGGTCAAAGAACGTGTCTCGGTTACACATCCAGACAGATACCGAAATGTGATCCTGAATAAGACCTCTTAGTGGCTTTCCTGATGTGGCAACCAGATACTGGTGATCCGTATCCGCAATCTGAAGCGCCTCTGCTCGAGCAATTTCCGTCTGTGGAAAATGCATATTCATCTCGTCTCCGTCAAAATCCGCGTTGTAAGTATTGCAATTCGCATAGTGCATGCGAATCGTCTTCTCCCCAGGAAGTACCCTTGCTCTGTGTCCCATGATCGACGGCTTGTGGAGTGTCGGTTGTCGATTCATCAACACTACATCACCATTTGTCAAGTGCCGATGAACCTTCTTATTCCGAGCACCACTGGCACTACTGCTGGAAGATGCAAGTAATTGATTTGCCAAAGCTAACCGTTCATCTTGTGTTTTCGTTCGTAAGCTAATGACCTGCCCGTTTTCGTTTTCGATCGCTGCAGCTCCGGGCCATTTGTCGACTCCATTGATCACGGCCTGCTGCATATCCTTAAAGTTGTGACTTGTCACAGGTTCCGGATATGTCAACTTCTTCGCAAAAACTGGCGGCACACCAATTTCGTTGGTCTCGATGTTTGGATCTGGGGAGATGACACTACGAGCTGCGAAGTTGACTCGCTTTCCCATCATGTTTTTCCGGAAAAGACCTTCCTTCTTCTCCAACTTCTGCTTGATTCCGTCTTCATTTTTCTTACCAGCCGCTCCCTGGATTGGGTTCCGGTCTCGATCGATCAAGGAGTTGACAGTATCCTGGAGCTGGCACCAAGCTTCCTGTAGATCATAATAATCTCTTTTCTGCCACGAGGCGTAGTCTGCTGCTTGCTCCGGATTGGTAATAATGTTGTAAATCTGTGCAACTGTCTCGCAGCTCTTGAGAATACTCTTGTAGAGCGTGTTTTGTTGTGCTTCAGATATTTCGCCGTCTCCAGTACGTGCTTCCGGGCGATATTTATTCGGGGGAACCATGAGAGTCTGTAAGAAGAACATGTCTGCGGAAACCTTCGTCACCTTTTTTGCCGTGGATCGAGAATCATATATCAGCGACAATATGTCCTGCTCTTTTTCAAACAACAATACCAGGCTCGCTTTGACTTCAGTCGCGTTGATAAATCTTTGAGCTGGCGGTGCAACTTTTGGCTTTGAGCCTGGCCTCGAAATGGTCTGGCCCATTATGACATCCCCATCAGCATCCAGCGCATCCCCCTCGCCCTCGTCATCCTCGTTTGACGACAAGTCAATATCCGCAATACCTTCATCGAAATCACCATTTACGTTCTCCTTCTTCATTGTCTCCAACAATTGGACGGCATTGACAGCACGGAAGTTTCCTTGAGACATCTTAGCCTTCTCCTTCATACTGAGTGACTTCTCAAAAATCTTGACGTATCGATCCTTCCGAAATGTTGGCGAAATTCCACTGCAGTTCCCGCAGGCCTTGCCTGCGTTGATCGCTTTCAGGAAAGATTTCACAACAATGCGCCTCGCTTCGGCAACACCCTCGTTTTTCTCTCGTTTCCACTCCCAGGACGAAGCTTTTGCAGCTTTGATCGACTTTTTGACAAACGCATTCCTCCGACGTATGACATTATCGACCGCCGATTCTTCTTCCGAGTCGCTACTTCCAGCTGAGGCTTCAGCCTCCTTATTTTGGGAGATCTCGATGTTGTCTATCTCCTCCGCGGGCCCCAGCAATCCATGTTGAATCAGGCGAAGTTTGCAAAAATAGCGATTCACCTCTTTCCGAGACAATTTTAGGTGATGGCAGTAGGCGCATTTTGCTCGTAATAGTCGCAAAAGCTGATCCATAAAAGTAGGGTGGTATACGGGAACTGGAAGGTCGATATGGCCTACATGCCCCGGGCATCCAACTGAATTGAGGTTACATGTTGTACAGCTTTCGAAGATGTTAGCAAAGCATATGTGAGAATTTTTTGGGGAGGGAACTCACAAGTGATCTCCCCATGCACCAAGAGCTGGGTCGTATAATCCGCCAGGAACTGGGTGCAAAAGTGTGTCGAAGGTTTGGGGATTGTCTATTCGCTTCACGGAAAGTGATTTGATCTCTGCAGCACCGAGAAAGCCAAAATCAACGCTCCCGATAGCCGAGGGAACTGGCTGAGAGATGTTCATCTTGGTTGAGACCTGATACCAGAGCAGCAGAGTTGCAATGGCTGGACCAAGAATTCCAGAATTTGAGATAGGTTTTGCGCCCCGCGACTTTCTCTCCGCCAAGACAGAAAATTATCGGCGTCCCAGGTCCGATATCATGTGATGCAAAGCACGCTAAACCTTAATTCCACACGCACGGACCAGACAGAGCCGCATTTTCAATCTCTTGGGGTCAGTCACAGCACAGTCCCAGTTGAGCTATCGCCCAATGACCGCCGAACAAATACCTTTCAGCAATCGCGACGAGACCAAAGTCGATATCGTTATACGCCATGGATCGAGGCAAGGCATCCCCCATTCTCGCTCCTCGACACGATGCTTCCAGTCGAGTCGGCAAGCCTGAGTCCGCCGCTGAGAAACTTGCATCCTTGAAGGCAAGAGTTGCAGCAGCCGTCGGGAGCAGCAAAGCAAAAGCTGGCATAAATCTCTCCTCGCATCCTGCATCAGTGATTGCTAGAGGCGGTCTGAACGTGGATCTTCATCCAGCCCTCCAAGATCTAGGTCAATACAAACCGTCGAAGAATATTGCACCGAAGTTTGCGACCAGCATTGGAAATGCGCGCCCTCAACCAGACAAAGCTGCTGTCAAAAGCAAGAAGCAACTCGACCTTTCTGGACCTTCGGCGGAGGAGACACGGAACAACCCATACTTTGACCTTAGTTTGGGTGGGCAGACAGCGACATTGAAGAACAGGCATTCGAGGCAGCTGGTCTTCAATCAGAAGGGGAAATACATTCAACAAGCCAATGCCCTTAGACGACAAGCCGCTCTAGAGGCAATGAAAAAGCGCATTGCGGAGTCGTCACGGAAGATTGGAATTGACGAGGATCTCGATACAGAGAAGAACTATCTGGTGGAAGCTCCACCAAATATCGAATGGTGGGACGAGGGTCTGGTTGATGGGGAGAATTACGATCAGATCGACAATCCTAAAAGGCTGAAGATTGATACTGCCGACTCGATCATCACCGAGTATATCCAACATCCTGTTCTGCTGGAGCCGCCACAGGAAAAGAATATGCCAGCACCAAGACCCATGTTCCTCACATCCAAAGAACAAGCAAAGCTGCGACGCCAAAGAAGAATGGCGGATTTGAAGGAACAACAAGCTAAAATTCGACTTGGTCTGGAACCGGCGCCCCCACCCAAGGTGAAGAAGGGAAATTTGATGAGAGTACTGGGTGAAGAGGCAGTGAAGGATCCAACAGCAGTTGAGGCTCGCGTGAACCGAGAGATTGAGGCTCGACACCAAACACATGTAGAGATGAATGAGGATCGAAAACTTACGAAGGAGCAGCGCCATGAAAAGCTTGCTAAGAACCAAGAGAACGATGCCGCCAAGGGAATTCATCTAATGGTTTTCAAGATCGACAATCTGGCTAATGGAAGTCACCGTTTCAAGATTGCGAAGAATGCAGAGCAGATGGCCCTCACTGGTGTTTGTATTATGCACCCTCGTTTCAACTTGGTTGTCGTCGAAGGAGGTGAACATAGTATCCGACAATATCGCAAGCTCATGCTCCAGCGTATTGACTGGACTGAGAACTCGCCAACTAGAATCAAAGAAGGTACCAAGGCAGAAGCACTACAGGACTGGCTCAAGGCAGAAGACGAAAAGGGAGAGCTTAAGGATATGACATTGAACAAGTGCGTTCTGGTTTTCGAAGGAGAACAGAAGACTAGAGCGTTTAGAAAATGGGGAAGCAAAGTCTGTGAAACCGATAGCGCAGCTCGGGAGACTTTACAGAGAGCGAAGATGGAGAACTTCTGGGCATTAGCCAAGAGCATGAAGTAGATACCCTGCAAAGCGTAAGAACGTTGCCTGTAACCTTAAAATATATCTGGCTTTGCTGCCAGCTAAATCATCTGGCTGGCTTCCATTTTTGTGGCCCAGTCTAGCCAGCCAAGTATTTTTCTATCTTACATTTCCATCAACATGGCGGCCTCTTCGTCATCGTCATCAAAGCCATATTCATCTGTGCCTGCCGTCATCCCAATGCCGTTGCTGACGCCGCCCATTTCTCGATCTCCCGTAGCGTTTGACTGTTGTGCCTCTTTCAATGCGCGTATACTCTCCTCTTCTTGCTTCTCCTTGTGATTCTCCAGATCTTTTAAGCTCCAAGTGCTGATGCCCTCTTGGTCCCTAGGTTTGAAAGGCTGTGCCATTCCCCGCAAAAATTTCTTCGCCGCTCCAACAGCCATGTCAGTGCTGAGATTTACCTCGCTGTCCAAAATAGCCTGCTCAATCCATTTTGGCAACTGATCTTTCTTCTTCAGGAATCTCTTGTCTGCAAGGACCATGATACCATAATCGTCTTTACCTCTCAGTACACGACCCAAACATTGGGCAGCATGTCTCATAGCATCGAAAGATAAGAAATCATTCTCTCTGATTCGGTACTTCTCGCGGAGGAACTGTAGACGGGCCTTTAGAATTCTAGACTCCGTGTATTGGAACGGTACACCGATGCAGAGCACAGTGCGCCCGTACTGATGGTCGAAATCGATTCCCTCACTAACTTTCCCTCTTGCTACGCAAAGTAGTATTGCGCCTCGTCCATTGTCGCAAGCGGTGCGGTACGTCTCAAGAGCTAAAGATGTCTCTTGAGCATCAGGCGTCTCTACAAGAATAAGTTTGTACTTCCATACTTCGTCTAGAATACCCATTCCTTGCCACATGCTGATGATCGACTCCATGTAGAGGTAAGAGGGGAAGAAGACGACCATGCCATCTGGCGTTAGTTTTGCGAATTCTGTGAGGAGGTGTCCATAATTTCGAACCACAGCGGGTTCGTTGCGGACCTGAAATCCAGACGATATGGGTACCTGATCTGATCCACGAGTGACTATCATCGGCAAGAAGGATTTACGAGCCAGCGTCATCGGATACGATTCTTGTACCACGGCCGTGAATCCAAGCATTTTGGGGTACATTTCCAGTGGCGATATGGTTCCAGAAGTGATGATAACAGAGCTGAATCGGTCGAACACTGGTTTGATCGCGATCGCAGCATCTAGGCAGGTGAAGTGGAGGACCGGATTGGGAACCTCTGCTGTTTCCGATTCGTAGGGCTCTAAAATGAGAACGAACCCTGTCTCATAGGTCGCCACCAGCGTTGCAAACGTCGCAACTTCCTGAAGTGGCTGGTAGTCTTCGATATTGGTCAACTCGAGGGTTCGCACAAGAGAAGTCAGTCTCTCGGCACAGAACCTCAGTGGCTTTTTCTCGATGAAGGTGTACTCTTTCAGATGTGCAAGGAAGGATGGTGGTGTTTCGGAAATAGTCTGTCGGACCTTCATACGAGTCTACAGTGTGTTAGAATCCGCATTCCCAGGTATCGATGTGACATGCCTTCAAGTACTCAATGAAGCGTTTCAAGAACGCTACGAAATGCTCCGCTCTCCTGATATTTCCGGGAACGGCTTCCTTCAAGAGGTCGTCTGGTAGAGCTGGAAATGTCGTTAGCAAGAGCCAAAAGTAATCACTAGGACAGACAAACCAGGGTTAGACATGAATGCATCCTCTTCACGAGCTTCATCTGCATCCCTCAAACCCTCCACCAGCTTTGCATACTCGTTTTTGAGCTTGTCTGCGTCACTGTCCTTCATTTCTGAGATCTTATTCTCGAGGTTTTGGGCACCTCTAGTTGCCTTGCGCAACGAGTCTTCTGTGATATCTGTGCTGAGGGATTCGATGCAGACGTTGTCAATATTATGTGCCTCGTCAAAAACAACGATGCAGTCTTTGGATAATTCCTTTGACACGCGTTCTGCGATTTTCGGATCGAGCAGGTAATGATAAGAGTAGATAATGACATTGCAAAAAGACATCTAGTCACGCATATCAGTCGTATACTTGAACTTCGTGGGGTAAACAGACCATTCGTCGTGAAGTAAAGTACGGACACTGTTTGTGCTCTTCACCATACTTCTCAAGCCCATCGAAAGTCCAAACACCATTAGGAATCAGGTTATGCGGTTCGAGGAGATCCAAGTTCTGCCGTCGTCAGTTTAAATCAAGGATGCTAGGAGTTGAAACCGACATCATGGTAGATGCACACCGGTACATCTTCTCCGCGATCCTTCTTCTCTTTCACAAATCCAGCCGTTAAGCTCCGGCATCTTGCATCCACCACAGCACCACTCTTCTCCCGTTTTACGGATGGATGAAGACACAAGTTCTTTCGACTCGTCAAGCCAAGGCCTCGGAATTCTTCTTCGTGACCAAGCTCATCTGCTCGATATTTCATAAGTGCCTTCAGCTCATGTAATGCTTTTTCGATCTCGGACATGGTACCTAATATCCATCAGAATTTCCCTGACCAGGGTGGACATGGACTCACGTGAGCAGTATATCAGCTTTCGATGCTCTGGATAGTACTGCTGATAGGCTACGATTAGAGACAGGAGAGAAACGGTCTTTCCTGTTCCGGAAGGCATCTCCAGAACACAGTGGCCTCCAGCATCGAGCGTTCCTAGATGAAAGTATAAGTCCAAAGCTCCGCCAACTCGGATCATTACATACTCTTGAGATCACACATGTAGCTGGTTAAAACGGCTTTGTCAGCTATAAACAACCCGAGGCGTGCAGGCAACATACGCATATTGTTCTAGAGATGTTAGCTAAAAATCTGGCGTCTGGATTCGTTCAGCTTACCAGGATATATCATCGCATAAGGGAAGAGCACGGGGAGATCACTATGTTCGATGGTTAGCATAATATTAGATACAGGTTTCTGGAGGCTATACTCGATATTGAACTTCATTTTGATCAAGGAAAGGAGATCTTCGTTCAGAAGGGCAGGCCTCGGCGAGGTTTCTTCGAAGTTGAGGTCGCCACAATGTTATCTGGACCAGCCTGAACGTGGCAGACTAGACAATGCTGCTAGCGAGCTGGCAGCTAGGAATGGTCATGCCAAATCAAGACTGGAGTAAATAGAGCCAGAAACGTTATTGCTTATCACGCTTTCGCGAACTGAATTCACTTTTGGTGAGCGTAAGGTAGTTTGTTGCCTTGTGCTAGACGTGCCGGGCCACCGTATAATTAGTCAGCTAGGTGTCCAGTGGTACCTGTAAGCGAAGCCGGCTGGAAAATCTACAAGTGAACCAACCGAATTCAGTGTTTTCAAATGTCATATTCAGGAGGGGAATCAACGAATTATTTAAATGTCATATGAATCTTTTATGACATATCGATCGGTAAATCATCCGTTTTCTTTGCACGTACGAACGTCATTCTTGCGTACCAGGACAGAATTCACTAAACGAGGGTGTGAACAGTACTTGTCCTCGTTACCTTCTTTTGGTCGATAGAGCGGGAGTGCCGAGTGCACATTACATATTGGATTGTAAATCATCGATGCACAATAGCAACTTCCCTTTAGGGTGATGTCCTGAGCGTACATCCAATAGCCCTGTGTGTGTGTGTGTGTGTGTGTTTAGACTTCTTTAGAATCAGTAGATGCAGCACATGGTTGAGCAAGTTCTGATCTCTTCCACCTGCAGGCGTCTCTGGCTGTACTTTATGTTTTCGCAACGACGCGAAACTCCCCATTAGCTTCTGCTTTAAGATGTGCCCAATTTAGTAATCATTGGCTCGTTGGATCACTATTCAGTGTCATTTCTTGGTCAAATTCTTGCTACCATTCCTGGGCTGCACTAGTCTAATCCATCAACTAATTTCTTATGAAATTCATGCTACGGCAAGGGCAACTACGCAGACGATCTTTTGGCCCATTGTCTATGTGCCAAATTGTACTCGGAGCTTTCAACTTCCTTCATGTCTTGAGATCATTTGGCCTATCGCATACCATATAACCCTGGTCGTCTTCTGTTTTAGAAGCAAAGTGTAGACTAACCTATTTCTCATCGTATCAGCTTTATCGTTGGACTATTGAGACTGTCCTCTGATACCATCCGATGGGGCTGATGAGGCTGAGAATGGCTGTATAGAATGACATAACCTCCATACACCAGGCTCCGAAACCTCATGGTCTGCTTGTATCGGATCCTGATCGACCAAAACCCTTGTTTGCTATCCACTTGAGCTCGGCTGCCTTGCTTAGAGCATCAATCTCTGTTGATTCATGACGCCGTCGACGCAGCTGATCCATCTCACACCTTTCAAGTCTTCGTCGCCGCAACTCTTCCTCTATCGTATACTCTTCAAGATCGTCCTCTTGGCTATCATCATCTCGGGTTTGATTCTGAGCGCTTGGAATGAATCGGTTGAATGATAATTTGTTCGGTCTTACTCGGTCACTTTGAGCACCTACTCGCTGCACTCTTGCTTCTGCAATGTCCTGCACCTGTCGAGCCTTCTCGTGTTGTGTCTTGCCTCGATCGATCATTGGGAGACGATGACGATAGCTTTCGATTTCTGTGCCTCCTAGCATGGTACGAGGTGCCTTTGAGGTGGGGGCACTGGATGCTCGGTCATCTTCAGCATCTCGTGCACGGCGCTTCCGGGGTATGTCATTCCACTTCGAGTCAGGCATGGTGGGTTCTGAGGAGATATATGGGGAAGCTCTGTTGGAAAGTCCCTTCAATGTTTCGTGCATTGGTAGGGGCTTTGAAAGTGGTCCAATACCACAATAATCCAGTTCTCCGAATGTTTCTCTACCGCCTAATCTTCCACCGCGACTAAATTCGCCACGAGATCCTTCACCATGAATTCCTCTTCTGTCGTGAGAACCTCCTTCGTCACTGGCTGCCTCTTTGGCACAAGACATGCCCATATAGTGAGGGATGTTCGTCTCACAACTTGCTTCCCCTCCTTTCCATGTCTTTCCTTCGTCCTGTGCTTTGTCGCCGTGGGCTGATACTCCACGATAAGAGGACCTGCAGCATCGGTAGGACCCTTCACTTTGTCCCCGACAGGCTTGCATAATGCGTCCAGAGTATGCTTTCTGGCATGGTCACCCATTTGTTTCTTGTTTAGAAGCCAATTCGTACGGTCTGGTTTGAGATAGCGATCCCACTAAGCAAAAATAAGTAGTCGTTGCAGAATATATAACGGGGTGCCGCTAAGTTAGTAGGAAGTTCTCATACGTACCCCCTGCTGTATCTCTTCCGGGTATTTGATGACGTTGGATGGGAGTGGCAGATTAGTTTCGGCATCGACGATTTTCACCAGTGTCTGGGTGTAGATTGCTATCTCGTAGGTCTTGCCGTCCTTTCCCACCAGTGTCCCTACGCGAGGATAGCTTTTATAAAGTTAGCAAACGATGTCTTCACGAGGTGCTCGAACTGGATCAGGGTTACGCTTCAGACTTGCCTTGTGATTGCATCGGAGACTTCGTCCTCGGACATATTGTCGTAGGCTGACATCGCAATGGCTGCTGATCCCGGTAGATGTGGCGATTCGATAGCCACAGGGGATGTAAATGTAGCCTTTGAATCTTTGCTTATCTGATGCAACGGTAGAGTATTCAGCCTCGCTTCATAGGCATACCGTACATATAGAAGTGCCGTTGGTGGAGGTTTGAAGGCCGTGCGAGTGAAATTGGTGGACAGGAAAGATATGTCGTAATTGAAGACTCTGGTGTTATTCAAGGACTGCAGATCGATACAGTTGGAGAGGGGAGCTTGTATTTATAGTTGAGAATGAGGAGTGAAGTCCACCAGAGGGGGCAAACACTCGCTTAACTAGCCCCTTTTTTGGTCTGCTGTTCGAGGTTCCTACTTACGGACAGTCCCTTCCTTAGTGAATGTTCGTTCCGAGTAATAATTATGTCCACCCACTATTACCCATGTACTTGTCAGAACTACCAACATAATATGTTTTGCTGCTATTATTCGATAAAAGGAGTAAATAGTCTCAGATTTAGAAATCGTAAAACGGTAGAACAGATATTGCAACAAAGTACAGATTTCAATTATACTAAATGGGTTGAGATTGTACAAATTAGTCCTACTAAACTTATTAGATATCTGGCTATCTTCGTGTAATTTTTGAGACGTAAGATACTAGTATCTCATCCATATATTAAGTTTCAGATCTTAGGGGTATAAATACAACTTTAAGGTCTTGATCTTCAATCTACACAGATGTGGTTAACTTTGTATATAAGGGCTGACTAATCTTGCTGAGATGTTGTTATGATACTGGATCCTCAGCCCGGAGTTCCCAGATAGTATTAGGTCCAGCCCAAACGTGCAGACGAATAAGATTGATAGTCATGTAAACCTCGAAGATAACGTGAGTCTGGCATCGAAGCTTGGGCGGCCTCCCAGGTCTGCCACCTGTTGGCTAAAGAAAGTGTTGGTCTAAAATTCACACGCCTCAAGTCAAGCCATGACAGTCTAGTCATCTCGGCTTATTCTTCCATGCCCCATAGAAGACTGTTGTGGTGCACTCGGTGGATCTTGTAAGTACAGGAGTAGGCAGCTAGACGTGCAGCCGGTCGCTCCCTAGTTAAATTTGCCTCAATATGCACCTTAAAACGCACGTCAAAAGCTTCCCCTTTTCAGTACACGATAAGCGGGAATGACAATGAGTTACAGTTACTCGACCCCTCCGACATGGACTGCCGCTCCACCTTCATCCATCCCATCTCTCAAAGCTACGGTCCGATGAGCATGAGAAACGGGTGACATAACGTCATCCAATCCAATGTACCTCTCACCACCATAAATTAAACTGTCTTGAATGTTATATGTCAAGAAAGCTCTACTGAATACCTCGCTAGCAAGCCGCTGCATAAACTGGCTGGAAGTATCGCGATTTCGTTAAATTGATAGATTTCAGCTACAACGAGAGATTTTACATCGCACATTTGGCCACCCAGTGGCATCCCTCTGATACTACCTTGCTATTTGTCTTCATGGACTGGCAATGAGACGCTTTATGCTACAGCCATACTGCCTCGCAGGGTTCAAGTCATCCCTGACAGATCGAACACTTTGCACCTTGACGCTTGCCTCGACTCGATAGTCCCTCACAAAGCTCAATCTTGGCCGAGAATGAAGTCGCAGGCGCACCGAGATCCAAACAGTACAGAAGAGCTATGCTTGGGCGTACCCATAATCATACCATGACCAATATTGAACGAGGCTTGGATGTGCTCACCCCGAAATGTAACATCGAATTATCTCGCCTTCATGCTTCTCGACGAGTCTCAGGCTTCTGAGATACCAAACCTCCGAGATTCTTCAAGGAAAGAAGGATTGAATCTCATGGTAAGGACGAGCTTCTAGCCTAATGCTCCTTAATGAATGCGTGGTGCGGTGCATCAAATGCCAACCCCTCGAAGAGCCTCTTATCGGGACAGGTTCTTGCTCTGTAGCACGGAACACTGGGACTCGGGCTATTAGACTCAGCTGGTAAATATGACATTGCTCGGGACCCGAGCATTGCATGGATTGGACTCGCCCTAAGGTGGCCAAAGGCACTCCCGGTAGAGACTTTCAGATTATGTTGATGCCCCTTTCGATACAAAAGATTACAGCAGACTGGAGGGCTGTACTAAATCGGTCGGGCAACCATCGTTATGGAAGACCAGAAAGACACCGACTGGCTCATCAGGTGCACAGTCGTCCTGATAGGCGACTTCAATGGCTACTGTATCGAGTTCAGGTATGGAACCATCAGGCTAGCCAAACATGAAACCATGGTTAGAGCAGATCTATGGCTCTTTCTTCCCCTAACCTAAGTACCCCCCTTGGGGAGTGACATTGACGCTAGAGCATCCGGCAAGTATACAGCCATCGATCGGAGAAGGACTGTGTCGGACTTGTAGATGTGGCTAAGATGCCTGCAACGGCATGAAAGGAAAAGACACAGAACGGGGCTCGATGGCATGGAAGTGCAAAGCCGGCACAATGCAAGCTTCCGTTTGCTCGGAAACGAGGTACTCACATGAAGTGGTTACTATTGAAATGGTAACAGGTCCCGCAACAAACTATGTTGGTTTGCTGGATGGAAACCATGTTGGGACGAGCTACTGGCATTTGAAATCTGGGCAGTCTCATAGGTAATCACGGTCGCATGGCATCAAGCCATCGATTTCACCAGGGCGCTCCATTGCGCCACACAGGACCGGACAGCAGCTGAGATAGAACAACAGAACATAGATGAGCCTGAGTCTCGAGTTCTCACTTCGGGTGGTGACATCGAGTGGAGTTCTGGTGGCAGCAATAGATACTAGCTGCCCACCTGCTGCTCGAAGCAACCAGGTCAGCACCCACGGCTCAGGGGAGTTAAGATTAGCCTACCGTCGCGACAAGTCTTGAATAGACTATCAAACAACGCATTTGCCAAGAAACGAGGCTCATCCCCTTCACTCGAACGAGACAGACGTCGATAGGTATCTATCTGTAGCGTTGCCGCAAGGGCGCTGTTGTGATAGAACACATAAGAGAAGACAGAATCGATCAAGTACTCTTCACGCAGTGCAGCCGACGAAGATACGGGCATGAAACTTTCCCCTCTTTCACAGAGCACTGTAGAAGTAGGTCTGTCTAGGGAAACGTGCAATTGCCATTGGAGGGGGTCTGACCAGAGACTCAAAGCTGTTGAGAAAACATTAGGTTGGTTATGACCTGCCCCGCTCTGGCTCAAGGGCATAAATGTTACCTTCTGTTTCGAGAGACTTCTCGAGCAGATGGGACACTCCCATACAGGAGAGGGGCAGCGCCGACGGAAGGTGCAGATGGCACGGAGGAATGCGAAGATGCTCTAAGCAGCGCACAGTCCACCGCGTTTGAGATCATAGCAGAGAGCGTGACTCCATGACGGCGATAGAGAAATCAGGCAGGTCACAGTGTGAGAAGTATGCAGATTTTAGTCATGATCGTATTGCTCAGCGCCCTACGCTGGCTGAATAATGTACACCCCTTAAAATCAAATCCCAGGTGCATGTAAGAACTCCATTGCAGTAAACCGTGAAACCCAGACCTATCCCATTATGATCCGCCCAGATCCCCCAAGTATTCCATCATCGGCCCAAGCTCAACATGTCAACAGACTGGTGAGCAAGGCCGAAGTATGTCATGTCGAAGGAAAGGAAGAATCGTCACACCAGGCACATCTAAGAACGCTCTCCACGGAGACGTCTGGCGAGTTGGATGTCCTTTGATTGAATGGTAACACGCTTGGCGTGGATGGCGCACTGTATTGATGTTAGATGGATTAAATAAGCATTCGCAAGAGTGGTACTCACGAGGTTGGTGTCTTCGAAAAGGGAAACCAGGTATGCCTCAACGGACTCCTGGAGAGCACCAATGGCGGAAGATTGGAATCTCAAGTCTGACTTGAAGTCCTGTGCGATCTCACGAACCAGACGTTGGAAGGGGAGCTTTCGGATGAGGAGCTCAGTGGACTTCTGGTAACGACGGATCTCACGGAGAGCGACAGTTCCTGGCTTGTATCTGTGGGGCTTCTTGACACCTCCGGTTGATGGTGCAGACTTGCGGGCAGCCTTGGAAGCAAGTTGCTTACGGGGAGCCTTGCCACCGGTGGACTATCGTTATGTTAGCTGAGGCTCAGTGAAGGTGAAGTCGTGTTGTTGTGGTGGGGCAAGACGCGTCGAGGATGAGGCTCAAGTTGAGCGCAGACCACGGTCGCAATCCTGAAAGCGACGCGCTGAAGAGATGAAGTGACGAGAAGGAGAATCAATGCTTACCTTGCGTGCGGTTTGCTTGGTACGGGCCATTGTTGATGATTTTGATGGATGGGGTTGATGTTGGTTGTCGCTTGTCGATGGTCGAGATGATGATGATGTTGTTGAGTGGATGAAAGAGAAGGACGGAAGAAGTGGGAGGGGCGATTATTTGTACTTGGGCAGCGCTAGTGAGTGTGATTGCGCTAGTGTACCTTCTGTTTGGGGCGCGCGCCTTGGCTCTTTCTTTTCGGCTGCACAGATCGGCCAGGAAAACGCAGCTCTTCGCTTTCAATCTGCCGACCAATCAAACGTCGTGCTTCCAACTTTCGACACTTTCGTTGCGGCAAATGCAGGCAGTACAGGCAACATCCAGAATCAGAACTCCGAATTCTAGCAATGCACTGAATAACTGCCACCAATATGACTCATTGAATTTGAATGTGCGGAGTGACTTACAAACAAATCCACCCAATTCTACTGTGCACTGCCTAATTCACTACTACTGTTTCCCCTTCCAGATGTGCATCCATCAAGTCTGACTCCATCCTCTTGCATGTCACTCGCCACCCCTGCATTCGCGACCAATGAGCGTGGTTCTTTCCGTCAAAAGTTGTTGTTCTCGCTAGCCACCATTTTCGGTTTAGACCCGTTCCTTAGCTTGTGATTGCAACCAGACCGCGGGGACGCGCCACCTGAAATAAGAAGGTCTCCAACTTCAACATTAACTCTCCCTTCCAATCCAAGTTCATCCGTCCAGATCCACATCTCGACTTCAAGTCTCCTCTACAAAAACATCTCAAATCAATAACTTCAATCCATCAATATGACTGGACGTGAGTAGTCCCTCTATCTCTCCCCCATCCTCATTGTCGCTTTCGACGCGTCTTCCACATCACAACAACATTATACTGACGCGTTTCACAGGCGGAAAGGGTGGCAAGGGTCTCGGAAAGGGAGGAGCCAAGCGTCACCGCAAGATTCTTCGTGACAACATCCAGGGTATCACAAAGCCTGCGATCAGACGTCTCGCCCGTCGTGGTGGTGTCAAGCGTATCTCAGCCAGTATGTACTATCCTTCTCATGTATGTACTTGCAGTCGCTAACCAATCCTCTAGTGATCTACGAGGAGACCCGTGGTGTTCTGAAGACTTTCCTTGAGGGTGTTATCCGTGACGCTGTGTAAGTTCCTCCGCCTCGATACCATCCTCGTTCACAATAACCTCCAATGTACTGACTTTTCCCAGTACTTATACTGAGCATGCGAAGAGGAAGACCGTCACATCCCTCGACGTTGTCTACGCACTCAAGAGACAAGGTCGCACTCTCTACGGTTTCGGTGGTTAGGTTTTCATGAGGTTTCTGGGCTGTATTGGTTGGGACTGTATTCTGCGACGGGGATAATGACATGGCGTTTATGGGTTACTTGTATGGAATACAAATTCAATTTCGACCTTTTTGCACATGACTTTTTGTCTTGTCGGCGCGTCGTGATTGTTGTGACTTTCTTTTTGCCGCACGCGTCTGCCGGGCGGGCATAGTCCAGCATGGGTTCCAGTCCGCTATTGCCGTGATGCAACCTCTGGCCCCTTGTGCAGTGGGTTCTTGGTACTTTCGGTTCTGTGTCGTGGTCATCATTGCTCTGAATCTGTTTCTTCTTCAGGTTGCTCCTGTTTTCCACCTGGGAAAGTAGACGGCTTGGTGGATTCTGTTTCGAGTTTCTTTCGGCCACTGCTTTCTACATTTCCGCTCCAATGTCGTGGCATGCCTTCAGTATTTGTATGTTTGTACTTCTAGTCTGGCTCCTTGGTGGTGATTCATGTTCTGGTTATCCAATTTTATCGGATTCTTCCGTGGCCAAATACACATCTGTCCACCTGGTAGGTTCCCGGTCTGAGTCTCTTTGTTTTGGCCTACTCCTGGCTTGACTTGCTTATTTCTAATGTCCGGGCAACATGCCAGTACTTCGATACGTGCTTGAATGGTGGTTTTCCTGTGCCCGTATGACGTTCATAATTTCTCGGGATAAATGTGGTAGAGTGTCAGGGTCTGGATGAACGCGCGATTAGTGGAACTGCTTCAGACATCATCTAATGTCCCTGGAAAGTATCAGTACTTAGGTGTGCCACTCGGTTGTAAGCCTCTGATAAGTTCATTTCACGTTTACTTCATGAAATGCCACTTGTAACAAACAGCTGGAGTCGAATATTAGTGTCCAACTTCACATGTCTGTTTCCACTTGTCCTGCTCATATGCTGATACTTGACTGTCTATTCCGGCGTTGCATCCGTCTGCCCTTTTTCTATTGATAGTTTGTTCGTTGCCTCATCACAGACACGTTTTTTTGCCAACCTGCGTAATCTGAACCCATCCTGCTGTGCCCAACGTCTTTTTTTTTCTACGCCTCTTGTGTCTTAGAATATTCTTGGGCGCTTACAATGCCGCTAGAAGGGTATTTTCTTTATTCCTTTCTACTTCCTTCTCCTGTTGTTTGGTGAAGACTAGGCGATCTATTTGAGCTGGGCACTTCCAATACACCTTCATATTTTTGCTTCTAATGTCCCAGCACATCCTAAGTACTTGAACTGTGTCATTTAGCTGTGGTACCTACGGTGTAGTATCTCGAGCTGATGTGTGTTCCTTTGGTCAGCTGAGCTGTTCGCCTGACTTTTTGAGGCACAAGGTAGCTTTCGTACGGTCACCAGAGCCATCAGCTCGTGTCTCCCCTGAGTTGAATACTAAAAATGTGGTGACGCATGGCTACTGGATTTCATATCATCTTGAAATGGAGTTATCACCCATGTATGCAGGTGTTTTCGTGACTTGGATTTTTCCTCTCACTTCTACGTGCTTTCCTAGCCATGTGTTTCCCGTCACTTCCTGGATATGATACATCTTGAATTAATGATGAGCTCCTCTGAGTTCTTCGTGGGTGCTCCATACATGGATACAGGCGTAGCTCGGTTGCTTCGCCTACGTAGCAAGGTACTAAGGTCTCCTCTCGTATCATGGAATATTCTCATGACTTGAAATGGTCATTCAACTACGTTAGAGAAGTAGCTTCGGCCTTTTAAACCATTCTCTCCCAGACCATGCTTCTGAATCCAATCGTTTACCATTCGGTTCTGTTGTTCAAGAACTGAGCTAATATCAGAAAGGGTGCCTCTCTTCCGAGTATCATTACCTGACTGTCTTGCTTTCACAAAATCGGGACTATTACACGACGATCCTATTAATATGGTCTCCTCCTTGACTTTTTCGGTTCCAGTGGAGTTTCTGGTACATTGTCGTATATAATATTAAGTATATACACAATCGAAATATACTATCAACTCGGATTTTCACATCGACGTTTGATTTCTTTCCTTTCATTTTTATTATTATATCTAGTACATGTAAACCATCTGGTCATCTAACTTATGTCTTGGGTTTTCTTCATGACATTGTCTGTTTATATACTTTGACAGCTGCTAGAGAATACCTCTATCTTAGTCTAAAGTATTTCGAACTTTATACTATTGTTATAGTCTATCGAGACCTTACCTGACTTGGATTAATCTGGGCCTTGCTTCCGTATTAGATTAGCTACGTATTATAGTAAATTGAAATTCCGGTATCAACATGCACTTAGATGTTCTCCTTCCGAACTCTCAACATAATACCATATGTGTTGATCCGCAGGCCTTTATAAGAAATATTTCGACACGGTACAAGGTATCGGGCCACTTCCGAGGAGGTTCAGTAGCATTTCGGAGGAGTATATCTACTCTCCTCCTTCACACTCTCTTGGAAATACACAGATGTTGCAACCTAGTATTAAGAACTCGATATATCGACACTTTGTGATACCATGTACAGGTACTACACCGATAATATGATAATACTGTAGCACTGAGGGTAGAATTGCACTCAAATTTCCTTAGATATTGCACAATTTCTAAGACTTACGAACCTCCTTCTCTTCAATTATGACTATAAGCGGTGCTTTCATAATTTAGTGCTAACAAGTAAACAATATAAATAGCTCTCCTACTTATTGCATGTACTTCTTTTGTATTATGAAGTACTAGATCCGAACGCGGCAGTTGTAATCTACTATGCGTGGAAGGTTTTTGCATCGATATTTAAGCGTTGGCAACTTACTCGTCATCAAATAATCCCAGTGATTGATGACCATCTCCTACTCAATACAGATACAGATACAAATGTCCGTAGTCGTTCCTAGCTTTGATTATAGTATAGTTTCAATTCACATGATGCTGGAATGCCTCCTTCCGGGCAGCTTCCTGCCGGTGGTAAGATGAGTTTCCGATCCTCTTTCTTAGTTTGAAAAAGGCGTACAGCCACTAAAGTTTAATAGATTAGAAACTTTGTAAACAGCTGGCTTCAAATGCATCTCCAAGTGTGCTGCAGTTTGTTGGGTCTCTGAGGTTCCACTTGTATTCTTTGAACCATCTATGCGAACAAGAGATACTTAATGTGAAAGTGAAGATCGACAAACAATTCCTAGTGCCGGTCTGATATTATAGTATAACATTTACATTGACGCTAAACATACAACATAAACACGATATGAAGTTTTACAGACCCTCGCGTTGACGAGCTTTCATATCAAGAATATCGGGAATTAAAAGTCAGAAACGTAAATAGATTACTCTATGAAAGGCAAGAAACACTGCGCTTATATTAACATGTCGTCTTCACGATCCACAGGGGACATATAAGAATCAGTCGAGAAAGCTGATAACAAAACGAGCAAGTTTCATAGGCTGTATTTCACGGTTAAGACACGATGCCACTTGCTTATATTGGTCGGCAGTTCCATATTCACCAACCCGGTAAACGACAAGACAAGGCTCAAAGTAACAATACGTATTTTTGAACAGTAGATTACCAGAAAATCCGATAAGCCGACGGGCTCAAGGGGCATCAGAGTCTGGAGAGAGACTGACAATCTCCACCCATCTATCACTTCCGAACAATTGCCCAAACCTCACACTCGTACAAAAGACCCGTCACAGCCAGGGAAGCTACTCCGACAACCGTGTCTGGCGGCCGATGCCCGTCTGCCTCCTCATCCATGAACTTGATCTGAAATATCAAAAGTATCAGCGCAACGATTTAAAACCATCCCAAGATATCTAGTAATATGGACCGCTTACCCATGCCTCTCCCCATCCTCTGTCTACGACATCCAATTTATCAATTTCCGGATCTCCCGTCTCCTTCACTATATAGTGACGCACCTGCACGATATCCCTGGGTGTAGCCCCCGCCGAAGCGAGACAAGTCTTGATTTTACTGTACGCGATCGGAGCTTGCCCCCCAATAGTCGTAGGATTCGAGCTGACTGAAGAATGGAACCCAGTTAAGCCAGCGAGGGTGATAAGGTCGACCGAGCCAGGTATGAGAGGTGTCACACAGACGTGGTTATACGTAGGTGGGGGGAGAGGGACACCATCAGGGTTGAACGATCTCGGCTTTGTATCCTCCGCCATAGTATTAACAGTTTCTTCTTGAGTTTCGGATTGAAATTAAACACAAGAAGGAGTCCTGATCGGGTTATCGTGTGATTGAAAAGAAGACTGACCGGACGGAATAAATAAAGAAGTGTGGATTCGCAAAATGTAAAAATATCAGAGGAGAAAAGAAACGATAAGAAGTAAAATGACGTCAAGCATTAGTCAGAAGTATTATAAAGAGGTACATCTTAAGCAATTATACAACAAGACAAGGAGCACTCAAAATATAAAGATAGACTTAATGTAAAAGAACGGTTTGATTACATAAAGAGATAAGATATATTTAAGAAAGGGGGTCTGTCATTTTAACTGTAAAAAGAGAATAGACTAGATAGACTTTCTATTAATTGTTAACTACGTGTTATAAAAATGAATGAAAAGAAAGTTAGCTTCTATATTAAAGTAGGCTCAATAGAGTTATATCCGATAACGTGATATTCAAATATACTTTTTCGTTCCTTTGTAACGGTCCGATATTTACTCACTATAAATACAGAAGGCTGTGGTTGATTTCTGATGATTAAGAAGTAGGTATACCATGTACGGGTAAGACAATTATTAAGTATTAAGCAAAGAATACTATTTGAAGTTAAATATGAAGTTCTTATTTGATAGCAGATATATTAGTCTTACATAGAATTCTCGGTTTCCTTAGATCGCCCGAGATATTAGATCTCTTCCTTTAATAAAGGATTTGGAGATTTATTACGTGATTTAATATTAATTACTATTATATATTATTATTTAGTTAATATTAATATTTGAATTATATTAACCCTTTATTAGTATTAATATTTTTATAGTGTTTATTCATTCAGTAATATCATTAATATTTTAGGATTGATTGACCTTTAGTATTAAGGGATCTGTAATATTATTCCCTTCTTAGCCTAGCGTGATCTTTATACTTAAGTATGACTTAAAAACGTCGATAGCTGCTAACGGCTATCTTCCTTATTTATTATATTTAATATTATAAAATATCGAGTATTGCTCAAATCAAGAAAAAGTAAAGCATTTAGTTTGCGCTTTATATTAAAGGCGTCGCGTGTTATATAAAATCTTATTATTTTTGCCGTAGCTTTTCTCGTACTTGTTTTTTTAGACGTATCTACTTCGAAAAGATATTCCGAATGTGTGTGCTTAAAGCGTAGCGATTATTATTCTTCGAAGTAAATCAAAAAGTTTATAAGAATATAATATGTACTTCGCTTAGCCTCGCTTAACTTTTATAATTGTGGGTTTATATTGGTATGTGATATCATAAAGATAGTAAAAGTAGCAAAAACAAGTGTAATAGTGGTTTAATATATTTCAGATGTTTAGCTAAGGGAGTGCGAGAAGGAAATGGATTTATACTTGTAGTTGTAATCTCTTTGAAATCTTTCCGGCTACCACACGCTAGCTTTTGGCGTGAATACATCAAACACTTGGTATAAGTCTTGTAGATTAATATTAGCAAAACTACTTTTAGAAATATAACGTATTCCAACATGCAATAAATAAGGAAATGTAAAAGAGTGTGAAAATCAAAGAAAAATAATAAAAACATTTTGTATTAAAGAAATTGATTAACTTTCTTTTAAAAGAAATAGCAATCGCAAGCTATCTGATTTCTTTTTGATATGCCTTTGGCCTTTAAGCGAACGATTATTTTAAATAATAAAAACGCGACAAGTGATTTTGAAGCCTTAACGTAACTTTTTCTCTTTTATAATAATGCGTAAGTAAAAAAGAATAACAATTTGATACGTTATTGATGTTGCTATAAAGGTATTATGATATAGCAAAAGTGTAAAGAAGTAATAATCGGTGTAAATGATCATTCTATTGAAGGGGGATTTCTAGGTCCTTATAACTACTCTAATTGCCAAGGCTCGGCTAGCTCTCGTCGCTTTAGTTGCCCATTTAGGCCTAGTATCAAGGCCTCGCATCGCATCGCATCGCAAGCTGTAAATAACTCTTATTTTAAGGAGGCTTTGCGAGCTTTATAAATAACCCCTGTAAAGGGGTTTGCGAGCCTTCGAAGTTACAGGCTTTGTAGGGGGCCCCTGAGCCTGTAGTTACAGATCTAATAGGGGGTCCCTGAGCCTATAGTTACAGATTTTATAGGGGGTCCCTGAGCTTTTGTTTATGCTATAAGCGAGGTTATAAAAGCTAAGCAAAGCTAAGCGAGGTGCATATTATATTCTTATAGCCCCCCGTAAGATATATATAAGTTTTGATATTTATCTTATACGATATTTTGTTTATTATTTTCAAGTGTACGTTTTACAAGGTAACTTGAAAGTGAGATTTTTATTATAATTTATACTGGCCTTAGATTTAATTCAGTTATAAATTTTAATTATTTATTATTATCTAAGGCTTTTGTAAAGCCATCAGCTAATTGTACAGTAGTATTTACATATAGTAAGCTTAATTTATTATTAGCTATTTCATTTCTTATAAAATGGTATGTTATA
>Ga0207879_100139_pt1 | contig 65155 bp, 68 predicted proteins | sample LinPmetageLP24_FD_184045 | JGI IMG/M metagenome (GOLD analysis project Ga0207879, IMG submission 184045) | Marine viral communities from the Pacific Ocean - LP-24 (SPAdes) | ecosystem: Environmental > Aquatic > Marine > Oceanic | place: Pacific Ocean | collected 2009-08-30 | reverse complement strand
TGGTTTCCTGATGCAGGATCATGTCGACCAAGGCATACTGCTTCAGCTCTCAGGGAACTTCTTCCATGGTGGAGATACGACTCCGTCCAGGGTGGGCGAAATTCGAGGAATCGATGTTGTATAAGTTAGTCGGAGTCCGCCTTCCTTCCTCGTCAACCCTCCTTCCTCATCAACCGTCCTCTCTCATCAACCTCACCATCGTCCATACTAGGCAGCTGGATAACCATCTGTTCTCGCTTGTCGCGTCCAATCCGTTGATTGCCCTTCGCCAATATGGGATCGGCATCTTCTCGTTTTGAAACCAGGTGGTGGGAAGCAGAAGCTCAGCGAAAGGTAGTGACCACCAAAAACATCGGTAAAGTGGAAGTCATCTGCTCGCTTATTCCCGGTGTGGACGAAATGGCCATGGTGGGCTATTTGAAGGAACGTTCCGATCTTGACACACTCTTCACGCTACATTCCAGACATCAGAACCTCTCCGGGGACCAACCTGCAAACCCCCAAGCTTTGACAGTTGATGACAAGGCCAATGAACTCTGGTGGTTGCTCCGAATGCCACCGAGGTGCGGCGAGGCTCCATGGGACTGGAACTGGCACCCTCCACTCGAAGGGATCCCTTCCGCAATCGCGGCCAGATTCCATGTGAACGTGTGCCAGGCGATCTTTCGACTTCCCTTCTCCGACTTCGTGAAGTGCGCCCTTGGATATAGCACGAAAGCGCACTGTCTCAACAGTCTACTCGATGCCGTATGCGATGTACGCGATAACCTTCGGACGGAATATCAAGGTCGCCCTAGGATACAGGAGATTTATTCTGAAGTTGAGAAAGTGAGTAAACATGGAAGTCCATTGAAACGGCGTACTGATTAGAGTAGGCATTTAACCAGGAATATCACCCACTAGCGCACTGGATCGTTGCTAGCAGCTTGAACCAGAAGGCGGGTGCCCCATATGACGCCTTCGCCGCGAACTTTGACCTAATCAAGAGAATCTTTGCAACTCGCAGCTTTGATGTCGTGCTCAAGCGTCTTGCGGCTTTGGATCGGCGGTTTGCACACGGTAGTCAGAAGTACAATTGGCAGAAGTGGTCAACAGATCTCAACTTCTGGCAGTGCGTCGATGGAGCATTATGGACAGGGAAGTTCACCCCTCCGCTCGTGCCACCGCACTTGTCAAGTGAGGACCTGGATGAGAGACTGCGCTTTCTTGATGGATTCAAGACAGACGCTGAGGATAGGGCGTGGGGTAGTTGGGGTAAAGTTGTGTTCTCAATGAAGAGACTGATGGTGCGGGAGCGGAACTCTGAAGGTCGAGAATCGCAGTACAGTGTCAAGAAAGGCTTGCTGGTGTCTATGGACCTACTGAAGGATAGCCCTAACAGATCCTGACCTTGGGCGTAATGTCGTACGTTTTGAGTTGGTATCTAGATGTTGAGGATAGAGATCGAACGCTCTGAATTCATGCTCAGCGCAGGATTGTATGTACAGCTATATAGTGCCATCAGTCATGTGTGTCCCAAGTTGTGTTCAGAAATATCATCGACCTTGGAGGTTATAGTCTCACCTAATCTCGTAGTCCGACGCGGCCCCTCTTCCTCCTTCATTTCGACAGCATGGGCCACCGTCGGCGCCGCTTGTGGTATGCATTCCGTTGCCTTTTACACCTTTCGGTGACGGTTTCCCGGTCGTGCAAGTACTTGTATCGAGAGTCGAGTAACTTGTATTGCTCTTGCCATGTCATTTCACGTCTCCACGCTCTTCCCCTAACAGTTTCAAGGCCAAGTGGGCGCCACGGGAACAGCTTCTTTGTTTGTGTGCGCGCCTTGAGATGTTTGCGGACTTCAGGTGCGATACAACCGCGGGGGCCGAGAATTGTTAGGTGAGGAAGGTTACGGATCTTCAAAAGGCTCCATATTCCTGGGTCGTCGACGGAAGATATCGCAGGTGAGGACAGCAGGCAGATTCGAAGCCACGATATTCGCATAGAACCACAGTGTTTATGAAGGTGCTCAAACTCCTCGTAAGAATAATCGGTAGTCCACTGGCCCCAGCCCGTGGCCGTATGGTCGTCGATGTATGAGCTACTGAGGAACTGAACGTGTTGTAAAATTGTAGCGTCTCAGCGAGGATCGTCTTCGAAAAAAGCCCCCAAAGTCCGCAGGTCGCAGAATTCGGGGGCTTCGACATTATGGAGTTTGACTGGCGTAGTCTCTCTGCCTTCCTGCCTTCCTGCCTTCCGTGGAGGTTGAGTAAGGGTGGTTAATGTAGATCGAACGAAATGCCCTAGATACCGATGCCAGTGGATGGTGTGAGGCATGGTTCTTAACACCACCGCCGAGCGGTGCTGGTCGAGCGTCCACGACGATATAACCCAAGATCTGCGAGGTGATCTCAGTAGGTAGTGCAGTCGTGTTGATGTAGAATGCATGGAAAGTTGGGGGCAAGAGTGGCATGCCATGACGAAGGCCGGATGCTGATTAGCATTCAAGAAGGGGGTGAAGGAGGTCATGAGGGAATGGTTTTACAGAAAAGAATCACAATCTGTCGTTCATGGATTGTTGGCATCTGTTGGCAGCCGTGAATAGGACAGGCAATGCTGCGGTTGTGCCTTGCTCCCCTGGCAAAAGAAAACGGGTAGTCGACAAAGCCCACAGGCGGGAGGTTGAAAGGCCAGGCAGGGTTCTTGGCACGGTCCATTGAGGCTCAAATTACCCGACCTTTCCAAGAGTCAAAGGCTTCGACGACTTTTCTTGCCCACGTCAAGCTAGCCAGCTATCACTGAAAGTATTTTGGTCCAGTACCGCGCATCGGAAAGAAAATTTTCGGGCTGTGATCTAGCATCGTCACCAGGAACACTTTACCTTCGAAGGGATTTCCAAAGACTCCGACAGGAATGTCCTCGACATTGCTACCAAGAGCTTCAAGAACCAAATATGCAAAGGCTGCGGCAAAGATGGGTATACGCGATGCATGAACACGAATGAAAGTATCACACAAGAGACGATTTAGGGATCAGACATGGGTCTGGAGAGAAGAGACAGGAGAGAAGAGACAGGAGAGGGAAATGTTACTGGGTATTCTTGATTATCATGGCATCCTTTTGGTTGAGACTCGAGATAACAAGGAATAAAATACATGAGTCATTAAATCATCAGCCTCATATCCCTAATCAACTTGACATCGCAGCCTCGGAAACATGGTCTTCCAAATCAACAGCCTCAACTCTAGACCTGATCTCAGCGCTATGACTGATAAGATTCCCGAAATATTTCCTTGCAACTTCGCTCTCTGTGCAAATTTTCCTCGTCTCCTCTCGTTTACAGCCCAATTGCTCTGTGGTGCGTTGGAGGCTGACTTTGAGGCTATCGGCTGGACATCGGAGGACTCTACGGACTGAAGATGAGATGCGGTCGGAGTTAGCGTGAACATAGTCGATAGACTGTAGCTTCGTGGCAATTTTGGTAGAGAGTCGCTGGGGGAGAGCTCGTGGGATATGTGATAGGATAAACGCTGTGGCTGCGAGCGCTGGATCTTGTTAGTCTGAGAAAGTCACAACAGTGACAATCAGGGAAGCTTACTAGTTGCAAGAATTGTTGGAATGATGAGCCTGCGCAGATTGCTATGTCCAACAATCTTGAAAGCTCCTAGGGCGCCGTCGATCCACCCAAGTCCGCCAACCACACGTCCTCCAATCATTGTCGCAACGGTCACGAACATGCCAGTACCTGCTACTTTCTCATGTCGCTGCAAGATGGTTGACCAATCGAAGAAGTCCCACAGCTCGGTCTCGACACGAATCTGTCTTGCAAGAATATCCCGTTTTCTTCTAAACATATATTCACTTTTGAAGCTCAAGTCGATGTACTCGTTACCAAGGTTGTGAATTCCAAGTTCCTTGATAGAGTTAACACCCTCCACAGTCATTCTTCGTGCATGTTCTTCGCAAGCCGTTACTGATTGGGATATTTGGTACAGCATGGCCTCTTTCAGATCATCCGCATATTGAAAAGACATGAGCAGACCTGGATATGGTACACCAAGATCCTTCCCAGCGGTATCTGACATCACGGAAGTGAGAGTAGACCGTGCGTGGTCAAAGACGCCCTTGCAAGTGGTCTCAATAATTGTGTCAACCTGACAACTGATTTCCGTTTTCCTTTTCTGGGATGCTTGAAGTGCTGGCTCTAGATTCGCAAGCTCGTCCGACACCCGGGCAAGTTCGGTTTGAGCGACCTCTAGATTGACGGACGCTAGCGTTTGGACGTCATCGAGGAGATTCAAGAGGTAGGTCTTTGCTGGTGCCAATTTTGAGCGTGCTCTCCTTTCTAGAACGAAACGTCGGAGTGATCGTTCAAGGCGCTCAAAATCCAGTAACTTGTCCTTCTCATCCTCCTCCCCTGGCCCTTGAGAATCGGATGGGTCAGAGTCTGGCCCGTCTCCAGTATCGAGACGCCCAGAGCCTCTCGGACACGAAGGCCCTACCGAAGGGATAGCATTACTCGAAACGAAATGTACGAGATCAGCGGACTCCTTGAGGGTTCGAGGACTGAGCCCGTGCAGTTGTTCCATTACCATTCTTTGACAACGCTCCTTATCCTTGATCATATCATAACCGTTGACCACCATGAAGATATACGCCTTTTCTGCTGCTGCTGCCCAAATGAACTCCTTTGCTGTCTGCGTGAAATGGTTGGCAGCTGAAACAACAAAGACCACTACATCGATTTCCTCCTGCCGAGCAAAGACCGCCGTAGTTTGTGTGGTGTCAGAATTCAGGCCAGGCGCATCGATGATGGAGATATCAACAACTCCATTGTGTAGGAGAGACTCGTCGGTCGTGCGATTATCGGTGACGTAGACTTTGCATTGGGCATAAGTTCGATTGTCTGTAACAATCTTCTCAAGATCCACTAGCCGAAAGACGTCATATGTGCTTTCGTCGTGTCGGTTGTACACAGATTCCTTGTACACAGCATGCACCTCCTCGATGCCACCATTCTCCCTTGCGTCAAGCACTTCGCAGAAAATACTTGTGCACGGTTGCTGATCTTCGGGAAGGATCTTTCGGCGTAAGAGCGCATTACAGAACGTCGATTTGCCCGTATTCAGATCTCCAGTCACCAAGACCTTGCTTGAAGAGTCCTCTATCCTTTCTCGGAGCAAGAGCAGGTGCTTGATGCTTGAGTTGATCTTGCCATCCAGTAAAGACGCTATTGATCTCTTCTCCAGCGAATGGACAAGTTCTGTTTGATGCAGAGTCCCAAGCTTCAAGTCCAGTTTCAATATTGCGAAATCATGGGCAATCTGGGACGTGAACAATCTGGGTTCTGTGATCCCCCTTGCCTCTCCTGCTCTGCTCGATTCCGCTTCCGTGCTGCTCTCCCCAAATGATGTCTGCGAACGTCGCATCTGCCCTCGCTGAGATGCCGTATCGATCGATGATCCCGTGAATGCGGTTCGCATATGGGCTAGCCCAGGTCGCGAATGTATTCTTATTGATGGCTGCGGCGAGGGTGCTTGGGTGGGTTGACTTGAAGGATACGTCGCCGGCCATGAAGAGTTCATCTCTTGCAGGGTTTTGAGCATTTCGACAGCACAGGTAACAGACCGCACAAGAGATGCTCGATGTTTATTGTACCATAACTGATGGATTGCGTTCGCTCTTGTTCCCCTATCTTCATCCGAAGCTCCTGGCACTTCCCGTATGGCCGTAGGCATAGAAACCATTCCTCCAGACGGGCTCCATGCCTGTGGGCTGTCGGCAGAACTGCTCCCACCATATCCGGAATCGTTGTTATCCAGAAGAGCTTGTAGTCGTGCAGCACTCGCTGAGTTCGATCCTGATCCGACAGTGATGTAACGAGGTTGATTGCTCTGCCAGTGTGAACTCGGACTGGCTTCCTCCTCATGCTGCAGAGATCGCCCCTTCCCCTTCTCCTTTCCGGAATCAAATTCTTGGCTCATTTTGTACAAATTGATTGCTCGTTCGAAAGGGTGTGCAATGACCTGGTGGCTTGTATGGCATGATGCCCTTTCTCAATTGCCACTTTCGAGAGCCGTTGGCGCTTGGAAATTGAAGCCTCAGGATCTTTCCGTTCTGTTGCTGACAATATATTCCGTCATGGCTCGAACCGTAGCGAGATGTCGGGCGAGGAGATGTGAGGTGATGAGTTGCAGGCGGCGGAGAGGAGAGAGGAGAGAGGAGAGAGGAGAGAGGAGAGGGGCAGAGTTGCGAAGTATGCTGTCGCGAATGCTACCATCGTCGTCCAACAACATTCCACGCTCGCTGACCTTGCACTAGCGCCGACTATCACGTGATCTAAGTCCATATCGCTCGACTTGCGGCTGGGCAGCTACAGATGAGGTCGAGCTCTATCTCATCTGTACCAGTTTGGCTCCCGGAGAATCTCGTATGATTTCATGCGTGTTTGTAACGCCCACGTAATGACGCTGTCATTCTATACGTATAAGTTAGTAGTATTGTTTGATCATCAACCATACAATCTAGTCGGTTTCCGTCGGTACCGCGACGGTAGGAGACCTTTACTATCTTGCACCTGGAAATCCGCTGATTCAAATCTTGCACGTTACAGTGCTGTATTGTATTGTTTCAGTAGAGAGTAGTGTCTTCGATCTGCCTCCGGAGACGCTGAAATGGGAGAGAGCCCAAAGGAGCAGCGGCCTTTGTGTTTCGATGGGAAGTTCCCTACCAAGATGGAGCCATAAACGGCTCCCCTCAAACCAGATCAACCTGGAGCCTTTGTAAGCCTTTGTAAGGTATTTCTGGCACACTGTGTCCAGAAGATACCTACCAAACATGATTGGAGGTTGGTAATGAATCGAAGTACTGTGGGACTGAATGAACACGGTCCATTGAGGCTTAAAGTAACCGACCCTTGCAAGTATCAAAAGGTTTCGACGATTCTCTCGCCCACGTCATGCTAGCCAGCCATTGCCAAGATTATTTTGGCCCAGTACGGCGCATAGGGAAACAAGTATTGGGGGTTTGATCCAGCTTCGTTACTAGGAACTCCTTGTCTTCGAAGGCATTTCTAAGACTCCGACAGGAGTGTCCTCAATAACGGTACGAAGAGCTTCAAGGATCGGATATTTCAAAGCTGTACGGCGAAGATGGGTGGGTATACGCGGGGCATAAGCACGACTGAAAATGTCACATATGGAAGGACTTTGGGATCAATACTATCGTGCGGTAAAGTCAAAGGTATCAAATATTGACACACGAATATCCCAAATCACCAACTCAACCCGCCTCCTCCGATTCTTAAAATCCCCCGGTCACGATCAGAAACAAACATTCATAGTTTCCTTCGTCACGACAGTCAAACCTTCTTCTCCCTCCGGCTTGCTACAATCCAGTACGATGCATTGCGTTGTCGCCAAAGTCAGGTCCTGGGAATTCATAGCCGAGATCAATATCAACGTATTCATCTCCTGCTTCGCTGGAGTCCCCAGAGGATGTTTCGCTGGAAGCCTCGCAAGGGGGCGTATCACTGAAGCCCTCATCAGAGTCTGGGAAATACCAATGGGTTCCCATTCCTCCTCGTCAAACAAAGGCAGGATGACGGGTATATCGTCTCCAAAGGAATGAATCTCTCTGTCCCCACTGTGAGGGTAAGTTATTAGCTGACGGAACGTTACAAGTTTCTGGTGACTTACAGCTCAGGTTCTACCGATTCTCCGGTCATGAGAGTCGGACGTGCTTTCACAAGCTTTAAATTGAGCTGCGCAAGATCGTTGATTGTGGGGGCATGTGCATGCTGTAAGAGACTCGAGGCCTCAACTTGCGAAGTGAACCTGCTCTGCTCGGGTGATGACAGATCCGGGCTGCACGGTGGCGTGGTTGGTATGGCGCCCTGAGCCATCTCTGTTGGAGCCATGTTCAAGGAGGCATGTTGGTTCTGATGCTCGAGAGTGAGATTCAAAGTCAGTAAAGAAATTCTAATGAAGATTTGTCATTAGGCATTAGCCAGATGATAGAGAGTTGCGAAGGATAGTAACGTACTCTTTGATGGGCTAAACCTTGTTCGTACATGGCCAACAAGTCTTCCACTTGCAATACTTGCACTCGAAGATTTACCAATGTGGCCCGCTATGGCATGAGCTGCAAACCCACTGAATGAGCGTCGACCAGGATTTCAATAGATTGGAAGAGTGGTTGCAGTAATTCGGACTTGCCATTGGCAGATAGCCTGGGCTCTAGGATGAATTAATAAGGAAGTACTGATGTTGCTTTAAGAAGTGTGATCAATATGGAGGGGAATTCGTACCTTAATGCGTTTCTTCCCATCCCATCCTTCACAATATGAGGTCTAATCCATCTTGTGAGTCCAACGACAGATGATCGGTTTAGAAGTTGATCCCTTCATCCCCTGTGTAAGCCGGTGGCCTATAATTTCAACATCGTGTATTAGATTATCACTGCTTTCCGTCGATTCATCGAAAGCAACACCGAGTGGAAGCGGCACATCAAAGTGGAACATGGAGAAGGCTCAGGCCTGGAAGACTTTATCAGAACGAGCGATGAGGGGAGACCAACGGTAAATGGAAGCACCCTAACCAGTACTGGAGCCGGCCGTCAATCAAATTCGCCAAGGGAGACAAGAGAGCGCTGAATATTCGACCTGGAACGACACCAAACTCAAGCGCGGTATTGAGAAGGAGCAGTATGATTGGATGATGAAAGTTGTAGCAAGGATTATTAGTGTCCACGTGTTGTCCAGATTTGGATGGCTCCCATCCATTCTTCCGTCAATTTACCATCGATACTTCCATCAGTGCTTTCATCGATCATTCATTCGGCGTCCCATCAACTTTGTATCATCCACAAGTTTATCGTCCGTAGAAGTCTTGGCCTTGATCTTTGTCACCATCATTGAGACGCTCATTCCAGTTAAGTATAGGGGCGCACAGGGGCCAGTGTTGAAGGTGGTGCTCGATGCCCAAGCCGAAAACTGATGGAGTGTAGCGAAAGCAGCTACAGGAACTGTTGGGGTCTGGAGATGGTCGCACAAAGGAGAGTATCAAGTTGGTGTATAGCCTAGGCAATATCAGTAAGCCATAGAGCGTGTTCGATAGGCTATGCAGAAGGGGGGAATGAAGCTACGGTGCGCAGCGCAAGAAGCCTGATAGAGTAGAAGTAGCTACGTGATGTATATGGTCGTCATGGTGATATCACCTTAGCAGAGTTGGCTTGCAGTTCAAGATAAGGTTGCCTATTTGTGTACAGAGTCCTAGAAGGAATCTTCAAATTCAAGCACTCTCCTGCGTCCTTGGTAGGATATGTGAAGTCTGACGCGTAAATGACCGTAACGTTGCGCGTCGCAAAGGAGAAAATGAATCTTCAATAAATCGCGTCGCAGAATGCTGTTCCTGAAAGATGGGTAAGTGGGGTGGAATTTATTGAGGTTTATTGACGGAGCTCCGTGGCGCTGATCAGGTAGAACTGAGTCATCGCCGTCGCTCAGAAGGATGCTTTTGGGCTCTTGCTTGCAATTTGAGAGGTTGATGAGGTTGATGAGGTTGATCGAAAAGTGGTTTGCGGGGCATTGGAAGTGGTGGGGTCCAGAGCCATGTGATGTGCTCAGCAACGTGGTGACTTTGGTGCGAATTGAGCTACAAAGCATTCAGGCCGCACCGGGTAACCTTCCAAGGCAGGTACTGCCGATGCTACTACGCTAACTATATTGAGCATGACTTTCACGTGATCTCGCCGAATTTCTTCGGAGCCACGATCGTCATCTCTCGTTATGTACGACAAATTCAACTACCCAATAGGATCTAGCCTGAATGACATTGTTGCTTGAGGAAATTCAGGCTTGCTATGTCTCGCTGAAGGTTTACAGACTATCGTCACCTTTTGGAAATGAGAACGCAGATGATATCGCGATCGAAAAGAGCATCTACGAGCGATTCAGCGGGCACGGCGGATAGAAAGGCCTTTCGAAGATGTCACCAGAGTCCAAACGATGTTGCGCACGGCCGTTATTATCCCCACGCGTTCTGAGGATTCTCCTGCGCACTTCCGTACCAGCTCGGCCGTTCGTCTGAGGATGGTGATGTTGTGTGTTGAGCGATCCACTTCCCACATCTCCTCCGTACAGTACCAGAAATGACCACGGCAAGACCAACGCATTAAGCAAGGGGCCCCTTCGTTACCTGGTAGTTGCTTGCATATGCTCCTAATAGAAGTATTTGTACCTCGAACAAAAACTTGCACCGTCCCCAGCAAATTCCCACATGCTCCATCATCCCAAATGATCAAATGGTGCTATGCAATGCTGACAACAAAGGCCACAAGTTACTTCTTGAGGATGGGAACCTTCTTCAAAGGACATTTCGGAGACGGAGAACATTATCGCCGAAGGAGAGGTAAATATGTCGAGGTGGTTGTCTTAAGCGTAGCTTGGGATTGATAAGTCGCAGCTAAGTGTCCCACACTTCTCGGGATAGGAAAAACTTGCTCCCGAGAGCCTCGTTTCTTACAGGCTCTGTCGTACCTCCTGTACCTGCCGCCGCTAGCTGAAGTCCGCGCCTGAGCGCGAAACACCGAATTCTATTGATGGGGAGACCTCAAGAACACTTCGAGAATCACAATCTTCCCCCCTGGCTCATTATCGCCTCTTCTGATCAATACCACATCAAGTTCCGCCTGGGGATATTCCTCCCGCCCCCATCGGCTTTCTCTCCACGCCCTGAATTAACATCACGATCCCCTTTCAACGCGGGAGTGGTCGTCGCAAGCCGAAAGAGATTCGTAGCTTCAAGAGTGAATTCTAGCCCTCTTGCCGAGTATGAGCCGAATATTGACAAGTCGGCAAGCTGACGAACTGTAAGCCGTAGTGAATGAGGGAGGTTATGAGCTCTAGATCAAAGCTAATATCGTGTTCCTAGGCATAAGTCGATTATAGCATACTTGTCAGCGAATAACTTACCAAACACTGCTGCTACACTCAGGGAAGAGCTGGGCCTTGGGGATGATAGCTTCGATGCCGCTACAGCGAAGAAATACGAAACATTGCTGGAGAAAAAATGGACAAGTATTGTTCGTTTACAAAAAAAGGCAGGTTTATACCGCAGACTCACAGTTCCGTTCATCATACCTACCTACCACTATCATAGCGATATCTGACTAGTTCTTATCACAGACAATGGACCTCGAGTCGCGAAATGCGGCGCTACAATCTGAGCTCGACAATGCGACACCTACCTCCCTCTCCAGGCGTAATCAAGACCCTACGTCTTGGCTTCCCAGATCCCCTCCTCGACATTCTCTAGAATCACACCGAGATACGATAAACTGCGTTGCTTTCCATCCAGTATTCTCCTCCGTTGCCTCCGGGTCCGATGATTGCACTATCAAAGTATGGGACTGGGAACTCGGCGAATTGGAAAAGACAATCAAAGGCCACACGAGAGCTGTGCAGGATGTCGACTATGGTGGCCCTAGAGGTGGTATCCTCTTGGCATCTTGTAGCTCCGATTTGACAATCAAGCTCTGGGATCCGGCAGATGACTACAAGAACATTCGAAATTTGCACGGTCACGATCATAGCGTCAGTGCCGTTCGTTTTATCCCTTCTGGCGCTGCTGGTGCGCCGTCATCTGGAAACTTGCTTGTTAGCGCAAGCAGAGACAAGTCTCTAAAGATATGGGACGTCACCACGGGGTATTGCGTGAAGACACTACAAGGCCATACCGGTTGGGTACGGGCTGTTTGCCCCACGCTTGACGGGCGGTTTCTCATCTCGACCGGGGACGACATGACCGCCCGGTTGTGGGATATCTCCGCCCCAAATTCGGAACACAAGCAGACAATGGTGGGTCATGAGCACTACAATGAATGCTGCGCACTTGCTCCACCTATGTCGTACCAGTATCTTGCACCCTTAGCCGGACTGAAGAAGTACCCACCTGCAACTAGTACGGCAGAGTTTGTGGCGACAGGGTCGCGAGACAAGACTATCAAAGTCTGGGATGCTCGTGGGACTTGCCTCTTGACACTAGTGGGTCATGACAACTGGGTGCGGGCGCTCCTCTTTCACCCTGGTGGCAAGTATCTCCTTTCAGTATCGGATGACAAGACGCTACGGTGCTGGGACTTGAGCCAAGCAGGCAAATGCGTCAAGGTACTCAGCGATGCGCATGAACGCTTCATCACATGTCTGAAATGGGCTCCTGGCATTGTAAAGGATATGCCTGGGGTCTACAGCGGCGCTCATGAGGCGCAAAATGGTGAAAGCCATGGGGCATTGAAGGCCAACGGGGCCGGGGCGGCTGTACCCGATGTGCAGATCCGCTGCGTTATTGCCACGGGAGGTGTGGATATGAAGTTAAGGATCTTCGCGAACTGACAACCCAGAAGAGATGGAAGTTACTGCGGCTTATATGTCTATGGGCAGACGGGAGACACTAGTGGGATGGAGGATTTTATAGCTCGGACGATTCTGCCTTGATAGGGACCGTTCAGAAACTCTCCTATTTGGCACTCCTACTTTCTCCACGTGCGTTGGAAGGAAGACGCGTCCGATTATGATATTACCTTGGATGGTATATTAGAGCAGCTGAGGAGAGTGCAATGCCTGAAGTCAAGTCTACGGAACCACCAATTTTGGCATACATGAGAGAGACAAAGACAGGAGGGGGACGGGGAAAAAGAAAGCCGAGGAATGAGGCGGTGATACTGTCTATTAGAATATTTGGATGAGAGGTTCTTTAGACGGAAAGCATATCGCGTCCAGAATATTGATCGTCGGAGGACGAGAGTGCTTCTTAAAGCGAGGGTATGAAGAATGCGATGGAGGCATTTAGTAGAGGAGATGAGTCGCAGACTGGTCGACTGAGATTCGGAAACCATTACCCAAGGAGTTGAAGCATAATGGTCAGGCCGAGCCTGACGGTGGCTTCCAATAAGAGCTAACGACAAAGTCCAGGTCAATTAGTTCTTGCAAGGTGTGCTGCAGTTGTCGAACGGAAGAATTTTCATTATTTGTGTTCTGGTTCATCGCTTGTCGTTTAGGGACTTTTCTCGCCCAGCCACAGCGTTTCATGTCACTTTTGTCTGAGTCCAGATCGAGAACCACAAAGTCATGGTAAAACAAGAATACAGAGGGACTGTTGAATGATTATAGCCACAAAATCAACTCAACCTAATGGACAACGAAAACAAATAATAATTCTCCGTATCTACCTGTCCTAACCAGCGCCCGTATAATGTAGCAGATATGACAAGTTGCGTATCCTCCTATGCACTGCAAGAAGTGCAAGGCGAGAGAACTTTGCCAGTTGTTTTGCAGGCGCTGCAATCCGCGCCTTCTGGAGTGTTCCCGTAGCCACTGCAACTATAACAATTCGGAGCATTGGGTTGAATGACATAACCCTTTCCATAACAGGTACCACAGGCAGGCATTTTGAACGGACTATGTAAAGTCATTAGTTCATATTAGTCAGGGAAGAGAGAGTAGTGGCCAAGGGACAGCTCACGATAGCAACTTGTTTGTCCGCTGCGTATATGCCTGTGTCGTTCACAGTTCAGCGTCTGTGCGGTGTACTGGAAGCTTCCACTTCACAACATATATTAGCCAATGAACCAAACTGCTTCAAACTTTATCTTCTGTAATGGCCATCAAACGGTGATTACTTACCTAGGTACGAAATATATGCTTGGAGTCGTGGTATATATATGTGGATTGTGAACTCTCAAGATGATGTGTGGAATCTGCGAAGAGCGAAATGGAGCTGATGAAAAGAAGCGTGGTGTCAAAAGGGGATCTTCACTGGTATTTATGCTGTCGCGCGCCCCTTCTCGCCGCCATGTAACCTCATCTTTCTACTAGTACCAGGGAGAAATTCCTAAAGCCGCGCGCATACACATAGCGCAGGCGAACCAGGCTTGATACAATCCTGCGGGTTGCCAATAACAGTCTTGAAGTCGAGGGCATCGGTGCCAGGTAAGCGCGCATCTGACAAAGGAACATCGATCTGATCGTTCAGGTCAAGTCTAAGCGCTCATCAGACTAGATAGATGATTCAGGGCGGAAATGGTAGGGGAAATTGTAATCAGATGCGTCAGTGAAACACCAGGTGCAGCTGGATAATTTTACGGAACATGGGCAGGATGCAACCTTGGTCACGAATTCATGGCTCAAATTTAGGCGCCTGTCACCAGCCCGTCTTCTATCCAAGATTACTCGACGAGAAACGAAGCCATTCTTCCAAGGCGGACTGCCGAAGATAGGCCGTCGTTTGTGACGGTTGGACTACACCCGCAACTGTGGCGCTGGGAATGTGGCTGGAGACTTCCGCTTTCGAGGCCGAGCTCCCAGCAAGTGGACAGTTGACTTTATTGCTAGGCTTCAAGAATCTGAAACGTGATAGTTAAGGCGCTCATGTAGAACATACCAGCGATGCAAGCACATTTTCTACTCATTCCATACCGGGACCTGACTGCCTCTCCAATATCTGCTCCGTTGAATCAACAAACCAAACTCTTCGGTAACTCACGTGACTCGACGATAACGGATGTTGTACCCCGCCATAATTGAAGCTATTGCGAGACAGCCGGCACGAGGCTTTTCGCGATCTCTTTGCGACCACGATATCTGCCGAACAATGCGCCTTTGCAAGTTGAGACATAACGTCGAGGCTTTCAGCACTGTACCCGAAAAAAAAGACGCCTGCCAAAGGAACGCCGTACGTTGCACTTTTAAACTCGACGACTGACCACATCCTCCAAAGTTTCGCGATTAGGCGTACTTGGACAGAGAGGTACGTCGATTCCTGGCCAGACCACTAGCAGATAATTGATGGGACTGAGACTTAGCACAAGAACGAACAGCCGGCCAAGTATCGATCACCTACCTCCTGTCGAAGGATTCCATCTCGAAATGGATTCAAGCAGCGACAGCGACTTTTCCGACCTTGTGCAGGCCGTGCAATCGGATGAGGAGCTCCAAAAGGTTGTCGGGACCCTAGCAAGTTACTTCAGCATAGACTCGATCCCGGATATAGATGGGTACTCAGTAGTGAATTGTTCATACGATGTGTCGCCAGCACTGGAGAAAGTCAGAGAAGAATTCAAGAATGAATATGTTGCTAAGAAGGTAATATCCTCAACTCTCATCGAAGACATCCACTAACTGCTTAATCCCCCTGCAGATCAGCGATATTATCAAAACGATGGTTCGTCATCCTGGCAAGGTACACTACCTTTCACGCAAAGTATCACTGCTTGTGTTCCAAAATGGATGGTCAGAACTAGCGGAAATAATGGGCAAAGACAACTGCTATATCTTGATACCCTCGGTGATCAAGGGCTCTGGTGAGGCAATAATTGAGGAACGGTCGACTGGACGCCGGACAACAGCGAAGTTTGGGTTAAATTCGAAGTTTATAATCAGAGGCAGGAGCTCATTGTGGCTGCCGCCACAGAGCAAGGTTGTCTGCGTTGTGCTTGGTGCCGGAAAGGGATGAGAGTGGAGAAATTTTGGACTCTGGGATGCCAGGGTCTTGGATAATTTATGCCATGTACATGTTCGTCTCAATATCAAGCATCTCCTTCAACGCGCAAAGGCGGGGTGGAATCTGAAAGAAGTCCCAAATCCTCGTGATAGTTGCTCTTAGAGTTCCAAGTCTTCATCATAAAATGGCTCCCATTCATCTTCTGGGAAGAGTTCCAAGTCCTCATTATATAATGCCTCCCATTCCAAATCATTGAATGTCGAACTGCCGCCAAGTGGATTGGGTCCGGCTACAGCTCGCAGAGGCGAGCCCAATAGATCCGTCGAGGAGCAGCCCAAAGACGCCTGTTGATTTACTCCCGATCCCAACGAGACGTCGCTGTGCTCAGCGGCTAACAGTAACGTTTCTATCGAATTAGAGATGGGAGCTCCTGCCATGTAGCCTTCTCCACGAAGAACGAAAGCATCTCCATTATTGATCAGTTTACTGCGAACGAATGGGATTTAGTGTTAGCCGTACCTGAAGAAAAGCTTGCTGGAGGCGCTGGAAGCGCGGCAGTGACTGCAGGGTCGAGGAGATACATTCGCCTTTCGTTATAAAGCCCAGAATAACATGAATACTCATCTGTCTGCAATATCCTGCGGTATCCGAGACTGGAGCAGATATGTTGAAGACTACAGATGTTAATGTCCATCCTCCTTTGGATAGGGGCCATACCTATAAAGCGGGCCTACTATCGTCTTGATGATGAATGGAACTGAGAAAGGCAAGGACGCTTGAATCTCTGACACTGGCCTGCAAGCTGAAACAAGACTTTTGAAGTAGTTGAATCCTGCTTCACCAGCTTCTGCAAAACGGCCGTATTGCGCGATCGACCCACCCCCTTTCACAAGGTCAGTTTGTTACGCAATGAGCCCAGGGTTTTTTTAACTTACAGAGTACGAAAAGCTCGCTCGCTCGATGTCCGAGTTCGTGATCTGTTGCCAACACATCCATCATCCGGTTTACCCAGCAAGCGCCGCGCATGAGCCGATCAAGATTACGACCACCAGACTTGCTTATACTATGTTGCATAGTCGAATCAACTATGCTTCTATCGACACCCCCCGATAACATAACGCAACACAAGGAGACCAAAATAAACATACGGAAATGGTACACTTGGATGATGAAGTCCTTGTCGACCCCCAGGGCAGCCGTGGTCGTGACGAACGTGCTCAGAAGTGTGGCAGCATCGACAGCGCCGTGGCAGGCGTCTCCTCCTGCGGGGGAAGCTCGTGCTGATGTTCCAGCGCCAAAAATGATCATATCGAACGCGTGGAGAATTTCAGTCGGAGAGGAGAGCGCGACTTCTTTCCTCCTCCCCGACCAGTCGCTCGAGATTTTCTGCAGCATTTCCTCCATCTCCGTCGCCCATCTTGATGCTATTCGTTGTCTTTTTGCAGGTCGAGCAACTACATGTCGTTGCGGATCGTACTGTTCGAAGGTCAAAGTACCGTTGTCTGAAACTACTCCGCCATCGGATTGATGTTCGGTACGTCCTTCTGACGTCGCAGGAGAGGGAGGCCGGGCTCCTCCAATCAATCGTTGCACCTTCAACTCGAGATAAATAATGTACTCGGCATCGGTGCCATGAAAATTGTCAATTCGCCCGTGGGAGCTCATATTGAAGTTTGCGGAGGTTTGGAGATGATATGATTGATATGATGGGAACTGAGGAGAGGAGGAACCACACAGGAAACCGCGCCTTACCATATTGGGACCCCTCACTGAGGGGTCCCAATATGGTAAGGCGCCGGATAGATTAGTGGCTGTCTGGAGGACCACGAGAGCACGCCATGCTCAAAGTGAACAGTGCTCCTGATCTCCTTGGCCAATTCCGTAGTTGCCACTCACTTCCACATCTCGAGGTGACCTCAGCATTTTTAGAACTAGACTTGCGAAACAGATGATGTACAGCGATCTTGATCTCGGCATCACCAGTAATCGGTGACAAATATTCGAGCAAGGACGAGCTTGGCCGTTTGGGCTTGAGAATAAATCATCCCTGGGAAGACCTAGACGAGCAAAGGCTGAGTGATTGAAATGTTTGCGCCTAGTGCAAGGTTCCAAAGCAGGCCAATTCGAGTCGCGCTCTATCTCCTGGGGATTCAATTCAATGTATAAGTAGAAGCTGCAGAACAAGGCGACCTGCATACGCCCTCCTCATCTCAATCGAACTCTCCCCGCTGCTGCGCTGGTTCGCCTCACTACATCCTCTCAACGATCGTACTGGCCCATTTCTCTCTGGGCTAAGTAAGCATTTCGACTTGTCCACCTCGCTCTTGTTTACACGCGCGACCGGGTACCGTGGTTGGCTCATCTTCATTCAACATGTCAGGATACACCTCCCCTGCCGCTACCGACAGATCTGATTTCATACCCAATCTTGACTTTTGTGCGTTTAAGACGGAGATTACGGGAGCTCGACATGGTTCCGCGGACTATCAGGTAATCAACTCCCTTGATCACCTGGTCGCTCTTGTGCTGATTGCATGATAGGGCAAGAAGTGTGGAGTGATCAAGGCGACCTCTATCCAGATTTCTAGCGAAAGCTGTCAACACTCGGTCTATCCCTTAGTTGAAGGATTCAAGGTCATTTCTACGAAAGGATCAGACATCCTAGAGATCCAATTCTACGATGAGGTATTTGATATGCCAATAGATGCATTAGGCGCTTCTTGGGCTGGACGGTCTCTCCTTTTTCGTTCTGGTTACTGGATTCGACTACTCCGGACTTGCTTTAAAGGACATGACAGAGCCTTCCGCTTGGTAGATAACGATGCAGGACTTTTTATTGGGGGAATTTGTTGTAGTCACGGCACCAGACCGACTGGTCCACAATTAGGGGAGTGCTGGGAGGGTGGGATACTTCTTGCAGAACATGATGGAGGGTGGAAGCGGTTTCGTGAGCATATGTGGCGCCATCTCACCAGGTTCATTTGGACCATCATTGGCAGGCATGTTTCAAGGCTGGTTTGGAAGCCTCTGAGTGCAAGGAAGCGCTGTGGAATTATGCAGGATCCCTTGGTTGCTGTTGAGCGATAACCTATAAATTTAGGTAGTTAGGACAAAGTATGACATGCCTTCTGGTTCCCTTGTTTAATCGCCCTCTGAAAATTGCCATAATCTTCTTTGAATCCTGCTACAAGCAACAACTCTCTGCTCACACGTCGAACATTTTTGTCTCCATCTTGTGGAAAGGTCAAGTAAAGAATCACGAAAACGACCTCATATTAACACCACACACGTTACCATGCATAAGAACAAGCTACGTCCCAGCTTCCAGACGGCCAATCTATATTATATCTACTTTGAACATACCCCACAAGACTGCACACCACTGAACGTCACACTCACGGAATTATCCGCTTGATATGTCCAGCATTGTACCTATTTCGGAACGTCCATCTCGTCTCTTTGTCGAAGCGTTCTGGACCATCCTCGAAGGGGTGGCCTTGCTTTTGAAGGGTACTTTATTCTCTGTGCCGCCATCATACTCAATTCTGGATTGCTCTTTGCGAGTGTTCATAACCTCCTCATGATACCTGCTATTTGTTTCATCATCGCGCTTGGTACAATCCACAAGCTTCTCTTTGGCACAGTCAAACCTTCAGTTGAGACTGTAGCAAATCCGCCTGCAGCTCGACGTCAAGGGAAGTGATTTTCTACCTGATTGCTTGTGAGTTTTCCTACGACAAGGATACTGCGACATGCTGACAACCACAGAGAATGGACGGCCTTGGCCTACTTAAAGCGCCACGGAAACAAAGGTCTGCAAATCAGATTGGAAACTCCTCAAATCGTGCAGAAACTGTGGCGAGCCATCTCCAAACCCCACCAAGACAAGTATCAGCGAAGGAAGAAACGAGTCAGGAACTTTTGGCAAGTAAAGACGAGGAACAGTATTCGGCGTACCTGAGTGTCTTGTGCAGTGTGCCACGGAAACGAAGGTCTGTAAACGCGCTTAGGGAGCAATCGTTGCCGAGGAAGCACATAAGACGGACCGGGTCGGATTTTGGCGACAACAATGTGTCGATACAACCGGATGGAAACAAGGGCCAGATCGATCCTCTAGATGATATCCACGCTCAGTTCGCTCAACTGAGATTTGATCGGGAGGAGCGAGCGAAAACTAAAGGATACGTTGAAAAGGAGATAAGTTTAGGGGAAAGGGTGATGAGGCCGGGGGATCTCAGAAAATGCATGTTGTGTGGAGGCAAAATTCAGTGGATTGGAAAATGTCAGGAGTGCGTAAAGTCCAGCTGTCGTGTTTGGCTTGAAGCGACTATGCCAGAGGACGAGTATCTGATGATTTTGGATGGTCTCGTCGAGCAGAATCAAGATCGCCTGACGAAGGCAGAGGAGGAGGAGAAAGTTGTAGGATAGAACCACTTGAATGATATTGAATGTGCGGATCGTGCACATTGTTGCAAGAATATTTGAAACATCAATGGTGCAGGTCTCCAAAAGAGGAACGTCTTCGTGTAATAATCTTCGCTCAACTTACTGACCAGTTCCGGCTTCTAGGAATGGTTAGCTATAGCTTTCAATTGCAGGGAATCGTTGGAGTCACCAAACCATCTCTCTATGCAAGTAGAGGGGCTAGGAAGCAGCGTGGTCTTTCAGGCATATAACAACCTTTGTCCCTTCTGTATCTGCAGTTTCTCCAGATCGTCCAAACTCTTCCGTTACAACCGCATACATTAACGATCGTCTCTTATATCCTCGCATTGAACAAGCAACTCAGAATGTCTCAGCCTCGTCGAATTTTCCTCAAATCCCCATCTTCCATACAGCCATTCACTGAGGATATGCCGTTTACCTTCCATTTCGCCGCATTTCGATCTCTCATGGCCGAAAGCTCAGAACTCTTGGTACAGTCCTATACCGAAGGACCCATACCTGCATTGAAAGGTCGTACGACTTTCGAAATCGATCCTGTTATGATGGCTGTTGTTGGAATACTCCATAAGCACACCACTTCATTCGGAGAGCAAAGTTCGTGGCAGATGACGGATGGAGGTGATGAAATCACAATGTATGCGTGCTAGGACCTTCTCCCATTTGCAGCTCTGAAACCCCGAACAGATTTATCGAAGTTTTGTCTGCAGAAGAACCTCCGTTTCAACAGTTCAATCACTATGATCAGTTCCAGAAGCTCGTACGCCACTACTGGAGCTCTCTGTTACCTTCCCACGTCAAGAGGCAGTATTCTGCGGATCAAGAAGTCAGGGACTATATCTGTATAGTATTCTACGTTCACTGGATCAGACAGGACCTGTCAACTGTAGTGGATCCACGGTCCGGTACCAAGACCCCGGAGGAAAGGAGGGTAGTTGCTCATGAATTTGGAATTCAGACTCGCCAAGCTCTCGGTCGTTTTGTGAACATGGTAATAGAAACTGACAAAGAGGCAAATAAAGGAGCGAGACATGCATAGAGACAGCGTGGGTAGACCGAGGGGATCAGGTCTGGGCTATATTCAGCCAGGGAACTGCGGAGACTATGTATCATATTTGCCAATAGGCTCTCCTGGCCATCCCTGGAGCAAAGTAGCGGGGTTCATTTGAGATTGTATATCATACCGCAAGTTTCCAGTATTACAGAGCACACACTGCAACCTTTATGACTGGGAGAACCTCTGCAAGAGCTGTTAACCAAACTCTTCCACTTCCATTTAAGAACATCCTGGAAAGCCTAAGCACTCAAGCATTCCTTGAAGTGTGGACAGGAACAAGGTCGAAACGCAGATCAAGATCGAAATCAGCAGAAGAGTATTCTGAGATTCGAACGAACATACTTGTTCAGTGGTACATACACCTTCGCTGAAACAAACGTTCGCTGATTGGCTCTAGAATGGAGGTGCAACTATACGGAATAACAAATGAAGGTCTCTGTCGCAATGAACAGCTCATCAATGCCCCAATAGTCAGTGGCCCTCAGTCGAATATCCCCCATCCATCTGACTTGAGAAGTAACGTTCCGGAAACTCGAGGAATTTTACTCGGTTCTTGGCGCGCTTCCGATGAGCACGAGAAGTATTTAGTGTTCGGCCATCTTGATGAAGAAGGGCATCTTCTACCTCTCGGCCGCGCCCTTAATTCTGACGACCACAGAAGGGTCGAACTGGATGATGTCACTTTTGAGCAGCACCTGATTTGCCTGAAATATGACGCTGGTGCACTTAGAGAGTACTGTCGAATCTGCTTTAAAAACCTTGACCAAGAGCAACCAATTAGCAAGTACAAGGCTGTTGTCGATGCCAGAGAGGCTATAGAAGCGAAGAGATTAAAGGAGTTCGAATACCGACAGGACATTAATGGTGCATCTGTTGCAAGAGGATGGATTCATGCTAGCAAGAAAAGGAACAAGATGAAACCTTCATGAGCATGTATTTAACATGGCTTGACGAAGGGAAATGAATGACAGAAACCATCCGAAATAACAAGGCCACGAACCTTCTCTTGCGACCCCTGTGCTCTCTACCTCGATTATACAGAGTTGCGTGAAGAAACTTACAAAGCCCGATATCTGTTCCGGGACTTCGAACCAGAAATACAGTCATTGAATTTCTCATTCACCGGTGACCAGTTCAAGGGAAGATTCAAGACAATTGTTTACAACATACATTCTCACATGCCACGCATCCGCAAGTCTCCAGTAGGGTCGAATCCTCGTTCACACGCCAAAAACCCTCACCCCAGGCTTCCGGCCCCGCTTCCGAGGATTCCCCCCCTGCTTCGTGCAGAATTTGTCCTTCAACTTGGTACTGTAATGCACCTGTAATGTCCCTTTGCTCCTCCCCAGGAAGTGGTCGGAAATCTCATCCCATGATAATCCCTTTTCTTTCAGCTGCAGTAGAAGTTTGTCGTCTTCGGATGAGAATCGCGTATTCCTAACGGGTCTGCTCAAATCCCGTTCTTGCACAGGCAGCCGTTCCGAGTCTCTCCTGTCCCTGCTGCTAGAGACACTCTTGGGAATGCCTTGTCTCTGCGATGTTCCAGCAGGTTCTTGTAAGAATTCTTGAGAAAATGTGAGGCTGTACACGACTTTCGATTCGATGGTCTTCAGTGTCAGATATCCACGGATGGGGATCTCCTCGCTCTCCTGCATACTGACAGACGAGGTGGCTGCGGTCGCTTGATATGAGACATCGAGGGTATGGGTGGAAGGGCTTTCCACATCGTCGTGTTCCATGTCGTTTGCCCTTTTGATCCGTTTCCGAGAGCATGGCGGCCGTCGTATCTCAGAAGCTGCGGAGTCGCTCATATCGTTGTAATCTTCATCGTTAGAATCGTCGGTGCCTCTATCAACCATTTCATGGTCAATGTCGCGGACCTCTTGTCCCCTGGCTCGAGCCGCGAGTGGAGTGACTGACTGGGTAAGTTTGCAATTGTTGGATTCGAGTGCGGCAGAAACAGGGCTAGCAGTCCTAGGTCGTCGGGTGAGGGGTGGCTTGCGGCGGACATTTTTGGTATCATCTCGTCGGCGACGATGCTTCGGCGGAAGGTGGTTCGTCAAATCTGACTGGTGATGAGACGCCGCTGCTGGGCATAGCTGTGGGGATTGAGTGGAATCCTGCTGGTCATCTTCTAGCTCAAGAAGGGAAACACGGCTATCGGAGGCTGGATTGTCGCTAGAAATAGCGGACGGCCCTGATCTCTTCGTGGGGTAGGTGCCGGCACCGTCTTCATCATCGGCCAAGACATCAATCCCCTCGTCTTCCGTCTCCTTGGCGACATTGAGGCCATCATAGCTCGCGCTCCCTTGTATGATCTCGGTATTCACCCGTATGGGGCTGGCTTGGTGTGTGACGAACTCAGGGACAGGGGAGGCTGACCGTGGAAGGCCAGCGAGCTGGAGCCTTGCCCCATCGGCCATACCGCTGTGACTGTCACTACTGTCGTCTTGGTGGTCGGCAACAAGACAATCAGAGATGTATGTGGTTCCGAGGCCGGAGCCCTCACCGTTCACCATGTCGCGCTCTGCAATGTGTGGAGTAGAGGAATGGCTTTTAGCTGTGAGGTCGACTTCAAGGCTGCTGTAGTCGGTTTCTGACTCGGTGCTCACACATTCGTCGTCACTGAGTATAATCGCATCTAGCATTCTGTGAATATAAAGTCCAGCCCGAAGTGGGACACGCAGTATGCTCACCTCGACTGCTTTCTGCCGTGGAGCGACTAGAACTGGTAGGACTGCCACCTCGAGTTCTATTGTCAGCCATTTCCACCGCCCACCCACCATAGCCCGGATCTGCGCTTGTTTGTCCCTTCTGTTGCACGCCGGACAGGAGCTCGTCGATATCGATAAAGCAGTTGCAGTCATCACCGATTAGGTTTTCGCTTGTTGGCATGCTCTCTTGCCATGTATCCGACAAGAGCTCCTTCACGGCCTGGAAGTCGTCGTCGTTGTTGTTATCGCTGCGATTCGGAAGATCTCGCGAGGCTGTGAATTCTTCTCCATGCTGTCAGAAGTTGCAATCCCTACGGCAAAGTATGGGACGTACCTTGCTTATCATCTCTGCAATGCTGATCTGAAAAGTACGTTTTCTTGCTCACAAGTGCGGCGGTTTTGCAGGCCGGAAGAGACACAATGGGTCCCGAAGGGAGATGTGAAGCCGTACTTGTTCCTGGGAAACGAAGAGGCTGGCTCCTTGAGGCCGAGGGGGGTTGATAAAACACAATGTCGTCCATGGTGCGCAAAGGGTTGAGTGCTCGATCTTACTCAGAAAGGTGGACTCTGAGAGAGAAACTCTTGGGTTTATATGGGAAATACATTTGTAGGTCTCCATCCTCACCTGTAGCGAACATGACATAGTCCATGACTACCTCGGCCGGAACCGTACGCTGCCGCCTGTGTTTCCATCTCGTAAAAAGCGTAGCCATAGCCCCTCATCACCAAATATCCTCCAATTGAGCTCCTCTCTCCCTCTTGCAAAGCCTTGCATGTCTCGCACAATCTCACCCACAATGATGCCGAGACGACTGAAATGCCACCTACCCTGCTTCGTGCATAAGAACCTTCCTAATATGAGGCACACCAAACCCCCAAGAGATGCGATCACCGTCCCCTCACCCTGCCTCAGGCCACGACTGCCATGTAATTCTCAACGGAGCAAGGCAGAAGCCAGCTGCATCGTCGTGAGGGATTTCTTGGATTGGTCAGATAACGTCGCATGAAGGAATTTTTGAAACTAGGCCTCCACTGTCGGGTTGACCGAGGTGCCACTGTCGGAAGGATTGTGTTGGTGCGACGGTCAGGAGCTGCGCTAGATTTGATGCTCGTATCTCGGCCAATACAGCGCAATCCAGGAGTGATCGCCGGTATAACAATCAAGGAAATCGAGCACAGAGTGGTAGATCGAGGATTTGGACTCCAAACAGGGCTGTGCCGCAAGGGTGTTCAGCTGCGGCGAGGCCGAGGACGACGCGTTGCCAGCGCATGGCGAGAGTATAACGACGAGCGAGCGGTGATGGCAGGGGGGGACCCGGCATCTTTCCAATTGGCGGGCTAAGTGGCAGAGAGCCCAGCTCCGTCACTTGTCCACGGCCAGGCAGATTTTGCGCAAACGCTGCAGGCGGACTCTCTGATATCCAGTCTCAGGATCGAGAGGCATTTTTGCAATTAGGTACACCCCTCGCGGCGATGATCGGGATCAGGAAGGGAGCTCGCATGGAGAGAAGAGGTGGTGTGCCTCGAGGGCAGAGGATGGGGTGAAATTCGGACTCGGCAGATTTTGAAGGTCATGGATAGATGAGGGGATCCGCGAGGTCGACGCTCTCCTGTGATGCTGCATCGTCGGCCGGCTGAGCCATTGCTCGAAATCGTGCTATCCGTGGAGGGGTCGAGCGGGGCAGTCGTCGTTCTGAGGGAGGAGGCTTGGACAGGTGGGTTGGCGGGCAGGGAACTATAGCCGATATGAGACCGCGATGAGGCAGATTAGTGCTTGCACGGGGCCAGGGAGAAGGAGTGGGAGCGTGAAGATAGTAAAGATGAAAGAGTTGGAAGGGACGGCGACGGGGAGATGGTACGGTTCTTATACACGACGTTGGCAAAGCAGCGCCGCCCCCGAAGCGAGCCCGCCTTGCCTGAAGTGGTAGCGCTAGACCTGGATAGGCGCACACCATGCCGCATGCAGCGCCGCCAAACCAGATCGAGGCGGGACCCCCGTTTTCCGCGCCCCGCTAACCGTCTCATCGTATACTTTATATTTAACGTAAATGTTATGTTATTTAAGGTTATTTCGCAACTTTACCTTTTCTTGTTGTTTAATGCGATTGAAATTCGTAGTTGTTTAATTTTTAAAAAACTTCTTAAAATCTTGAAACATGTACTTAAGATCAAGATACTTATTGCAGGTATATTTTTAAAACTCCTTTAAATAGCGAATAGCTTTTACTTCAAATGTATTTTTTAAAGGAATCGTTTTTTGCTAATCTTTTTTAACATTAGGTGATGTTAATACACTTTCTAAAAGCAGTTTTGTAAATTTCATTATAAGTCTTACTATCGTGCTGATAATGATTTCGATGGTTTACAAAAAACTTGCAAAAATGTTATTTTAATAATAATTATAAAATAATTATTACATTGATCTTTATATAGCAATTATCGAATAATAGCTATTGCGTTATTATTTGTTATTTACATATATCCTTTAATATGAAATTATAGCTCTTGTTAAGATACTAAGTTTTTTCAACTAAATTTAGCAAAGAATTAATATTAAAAAGGGGCCGCATTAAATATTTCACATAAATGTGAAAGCTTTAATGTTAAACTTTCGAGTTAACTTTTTTAATAAATTATTTAGCTATTTGTAATACAAGTTGATTACTAATTAATATGAATTTGCATCGGTATGTGATATCACAAAGATAATAAAAGTAGCAAAAATAAATGCAATAATAATTTAATATCTTTAGGTTTTTTCACTAAAGAAGTGCAAGAAGGCAAAGAATTTATACTTGTAGCTGTAATTCCCTTGAAACCCCTTTAGCTACCAGCCGACTTTTGGCGTGGATACATCAAACACTTGGTATGGGTCCTGTGGACCAACAATAAAGTACAGAGTTTAGTAATAGCACAAAAAAAGGGGGGCGTTAGGTAAGAGAGGGGGAAGGGCTGGATTATATTATAAAGGGGCCGGGTAGTTGTCGTGTAGTTTTAGGAGGAGATATAGAGGGAGAGGTCGAGGAGGGGTTAGCCGTAGGAGTCGAAGAAGAAAAAAAATCTAAAAGTAGTTTTAGATAAATACTTTTTAATAATATAATATATACTATTTAGGAGATAGAATATACTTACGCTATATAATCCGCACTCTCTTACTTTAGTAAACTAATATCTAATATCTATTTTTTTATTAAGAACTACGCGATATAGTAAAAGATATTATAAAACTTACTAATCTAAATATCCCTATTCCTAGTGAGCGGCCTGAAAAGAAGAAGACGAGGCAACCATGGAACATATGTGGGGCAAGTGAAAATCTTCTTAAAATCAGAAGACAGGAACGAAGCCTTTCGAGAGGTTGTAGCTTTGATCTCAATCGAATTCTGTCCCGTCTCCGATCGTATTACGCGAAAATAAAAAAGACTGCTGGAAAACGACCCCTGAATGAACTACTGCTGACAACCCGTCCCTATCAATCATTTCGATAATAGTGAAAAGGCAACACCTTACCATCTCAGATCCAGCATGGCATCAGCTTCACCTCTGTAACGAATATGGCGTAGTCAGTTATTCAAAACGTCGTTTCCATGATACAAGGGGCGGCGAAGGGCTTCCTGCGAAGCACAGAGATCGTAAACAGTCATATTAATGAGGCAGGCGCCTGACGAGCAGACATAAGATATAGGAATCAATAGAGACGCAAGGATGGAAGGTACAAGAGAGATACAAGGTAGAAGAAAGCCCTGCTGCTCCCAGTCAAACGCGCAAAAAAGTAACAAGAAAGTAAGGAATGTGATCAAAGTTCACTGCAGTACCAGTTGACGCCAGCCCTGGATTCAGAGTTCACGGTTCAGCCCGTGCTGGAACTCGAACTCTATCCCGCCCTTCCCCGCTGTCTTCACCATTCACTGCGTTCTCCTCGGCTACCATTTCCATTCTAGATTTCACCTTTCCTACGCTCCTCTCCCTGGGTGTCCCTTCTGAGTTCTTTCCTCCTCGATTTCTTTCCTCTCTAGCTTGATTCGAGCCAGCTACACATGCTCGATCCCGTGAGATTTGTTGTATTGACGCATCGGATGCCTTCCCAAGGATTTGCGTCGCCCCTGTCTCTGCCGTAACTCTCCTGGCTGAGATAAGATCTTCAAGCGTTGTAACAATCGCCTGAAATGAATTCGGGCCCGTCGAAATATCCTCAAAAACGTTAGTTTGGGGCAGACTGGCTTGCTCAACAGCTTCGTCACAGATATTAATGCATTTGTTGATGTTGTCCCAGTCTTCCTGAGTTCGTTGTCGTCCTGGATCATCGCCACCTTCGGTCATGTCTCTTCGCACAGAGAGACTTTGCATCCTGTTGTCCATCTGCTGCAGATGGTCTTCGAGCTCGCATGCCACCTCACTAAGCGTTCCTCTACATAACCGGACACCGTTGGAGATTGCACGGGGGCCTGAGAGGAGATCTCCTAGCGTTACGGCCTGTGTGTAACGGCTTTTATCGGCTGCGAAGAGATCCTTGGAGCTATTGCGCCAGTGTTGCTCAATGTGCGCAGAGATCTGGGCCAAGACTGCGAGGCATTTTTGCGTACTCTCCATCTTTTCTTGGATATATTCCCGCTCAGCAGCATCTTCGTTAGATGTGCTACCGCTTGGCGTACCAAATGTCTGCAGTTTGGTTTCAAATCCTAGAAGCTGTTCTTGAAGCTCCTGTTTCGTTTCGATAGCGAGCGCCTTAAGTTCTTGGACGACTTTGGCAGTCGTGTTGACTACACGTCTATGTGTTGTACTTTTAGTTTCATTATCGAGAAATTGGGCATTCAACTTACAAGTTGGCTCCACCAAGGGCAAGATTAATGGTCGCTTTATATATTGCTAGATTGTCCTTCATTGCGGCAATCTCAGCTCCTTTGAATTGTAGCTTCGACCAGTCCCAAGCAATTGCCAATGTCCCACCAGAAGTCGACGAGCACCCGATGATCAGTGCTTGAAGTTCCTGACATGTTCTAGCGCAGCCTTTCAGAGGGCTGTCAAGTTCCGGGAATCCTGCTCCACTGTTGTCGAGTAGTCGAAGGAGATTTTGCAAGACCATAGCGAGTGCTTCAAGTTCTTTCCGAAGCTCACGCATGACTTTTTGGTTGCCTTGGAAGTCTAAAACGATGTTCTAGAAAGAAGTGCATGATATGATAACGAATTGCAAGAATGTTAGACAACCAAATCCGAGACCAACTATTTCAACAAGTCCGGCCATTTTGCTTAAGAGCGAGAAAGTATGTTAAGTAAAAAAGATATAATAAGAAAAAACATATAAGCGAAAGAACAGACAAGAAAGAAAGAAGTTCCACCGGGCTTAAATACTTCGCCGATGGAAGTTCTGACAAAGATTTTGGGCGGTTGTGGCCAGCTGCTCAATGGAATACATCAACAGGCAGTATGTTTCTACCTATTAATACACTCCAATTTCATCAAAAGTAAAAAACGACGACAGCTTCAGTGCTGGTGTCGGGGGGAATTTTTGGGCGGTTAGGAGCCTAGCGGCGAAGACAACACACGGCTGGAATAATGAAACAGAATTGCAGAGTCGCGCGGTTAGTGTTCTGGCAACGGCTTTGACGAGCATGATCCCTGCGTTCACGGTCAACTGGAACGCCACATTCTCGCGGCACAGAGAACATCGAATCTTGATGATGGCGTTCGCATTACGACAAGAAATGTCAGATGTATACGCTCGCCAGGTATATCGCTCACATGTCTTTCATTCGTCTTCTATTGTGAATGCAGATGTCTGTCGAGGCCGAATTCTTCATATGAGTGTCTTGAAGCAGCCAATTTGTCTCCCAAATCTCCGACTTTGCATGATCAGGTCTGAGGACTGGCTCATACCCACGTAACGCCTTTGAAAACATGGTTCTAGCCTACGTTAGATCAACTAGGCCTGCGAGAAGGAAGCTTAAGCTGACGATGGTGTTTGGTAATCGGCGGTAAGATATTACTATCTGGACCAACCGCCTTCCTGTAGCCTTGTAGCGCTCTAAACCCGAAATCCTTTCCAATACACAACAGCCCCCTGACAAGGGGATAGAGAGGAGCCAGGGGTTCACCCTCAGGAGAAACTTCCCCGAAAGCATTCGTGGAGGCGTTCGTGGAGGCTATGAAACGCAAAGGTAGTAGCGTGAGGCGCCCTCGTGATAATCGCAGAGAGCCTTCGCCAGTCACAATGCGGCGGTTGACAGCGTACTGATGCCATACTTAGACCACGATCATGAGCTAAACCTTGACCCCCAGTAGAGCACGAGACGTTAAGATAATGCGATCACCTTTGCACCCAATGGAATCAGAACAGAAAAAGAATGTATCGAAACGGCCCTGCACATCCTTATTCTCAAAGTCATGGTAGCCAAAAACAAATGGCAATCTAAACAATCAGTCGCTTAGCCGGAACTCGAGAGACTGTTCCGTGAAACCTCTTTGCGTGAATTAGCAATTCTTTTCTGGTCTCGAGCCGCATACCATAGTCCATGCAATTAATAAATTGCCTATCATCTAATTTGCTTATATGCTTCCTCAAAAAGTGTCGACTCAGGAAACCCGGGGTTGAATATGTGGCGACCCTTTCGCGCATTGTTAGGTGCGGATTTCCAAGATATATAAATCATACTTTGGGCCTCTTGTTAATCTTGATCGAAGATATTGCGTAGCGGAATGCAACATTTGGCTCGGCAGCTTGCATGAGGGGGCTAACAACTGTGCCAGGAGGACCACGCTGAACATGGCGAGACGGTGCCCTCTTTTTTACGCCGCAGTACAACGTAACTGCGTTGATAGCTGTGATTCTTCGTTGCAATTTCTATTCGGGTAACTTCCCAGGTAAGGTGAGGATCGCGTCTATCAAGTCAAGCTGCTCTAGCAATATGTTTGCCTAGACTAAGGCGTCTTGTGTGTCCTCATCGACCACCATGCCTAACAGCTGCCGTTTGCTATTCTTCATCGGTTGCTTTGACTTGTACCGTTCCTTAACATCTTTGAGAAGTTCTTTCCGCTTCCGTTGCTTCTTATTATGCAATCGCTTGATAGCCTTTTGAAATCTATCATCTTTCCGGCTTTCAACAAGAGCGTTAAACAAGTCCTTCACTTGGTTATGCAACTTTATGATATATGGCAAGTTGTTAATTGATACCGTTTGTTCCGATGTCAACTTCCGCGGGCGGCGGGGATCGATCGAGCGGCTCATAAAGCATGCAAACCGCATGAGGTCCTTTTGAGTGTCCAGCCTTCGGTACACGCCTTGAAGATCAACGTTGATATTATTAAGATAATGTTTTAAGAAAGTGCCGATACTTGCATGCTGCAGAATTTTATTCTAAAGTGAATCGCTAACATCCGTTGTTTGGAAGATTTTAAGTCAATATGATGCTGGGGTAATGGAGGATTGGGCACTTACGACTCTTATTTAGCCTTTTGGCTGCATCATCTCGGAAGTTGTAAGGCTTTAACACCTAACTAAAGCCGGTGATCTTACCCCTTACCTTCATCTGGTATCGTATTGACCCGGATGAGACTTGTAGCTTGCGAGCAATACGAACGCCTTGTGCTTCACGAATCGCTTTATAAAAGATGAACTCGTTGTTCATGTTGTCTTGTAGCGGCAGTAGCTGCTCATTAAGTCCCTTGAGGACTTTGAGGCTGTATAACCTTTCCGGACAATCAATACTCGGAGACTTGAATGCACGAGCCTTGAAGAGCATACCGAGCAAGAAGACGTGCGGGCTAAGCACAAGGGTTGGATTGTAGATAATCTTGAGAATTTTGAATTCGTTTCTAGCAAGGTCAACAAAATATATCAGTGTAGCTAGAGGCAAAAGAAGGGAACATACACATCTTTGGAGCCGAGAAATCCTTTCGTGAATTCGGGCGTCAATTCAATAAAAATACGAGGACGACCACCTCCATCGGGATTTCGAATCAAGGTCAACTTCAGGTGTCGATACCGGAGCTCAACCAAAGCCTCCAGCCAATTCCCTGTAATACCTGCAAGCTGACAGAATAGGACAAGTTGGATTCGAAGCCATCCGATGTTATAAATCATCTCGGTCGTAGCTAAAAGAACTCGCGCGAATTCAACTAGATCCTCAGCATACATGATCGCACTCGGCCGCTTTGTGAAATCGAGGTCCTTTTCTACTGCTACGATCTTGACAACCTAAGGATCTCGTTAACGTAAACCACAACTATTAAAAGGTGTGGGAAGGCTCACATCTTGACCATTCACCTGGATCATAAGGTCAAGCTTCCTCTCACTTTCAATCTTGTACACTATCAGGTAGCACTTCCAGAATGTTTCCAGCGAGCTTGCGTATTTGATTCCTGGCTGCCTTCGGCTACCTTTCCCTCGTCGTTGATTGCACGCTTAGCTGAGGAAGCCGTGGATAAATTGGGGCGAGATTTCCTCATAGCATTTCGCTAGATCCCAGGTCTGGAAAGTGCAGTATCTGAATGCGAAACACAGATCAGTTAAATTTTTTTATGCAAGTGAGATAGATATTGCTTATACTATTCATAGTGCTCCTTCACCCGGTCAAGCTAAGCCTGCGTCTTGAGGCTATATCGCCTTTGTCAAAGACGCTGCACGTCAAAGTTTGCAGCGTTAGCGCGGTAATGCTCTAAAAGATGTCGTACTTCATCATCATAAAGATCGTTATCATCGTCATTATCCTCCTCAGCTAGGAGGCTATCCAGGTCGGTATCGGTTCTAGAGTCTGCTTCGTCATCGAACAAGCTGTCCGTGTCGGAATCGGAGGTGCTCTCATCGTCGAGTGTCGGCACATCTGCAGTATATCTCGCTCGAGGCATAGACACATGTGTGGGGAGAAGGAGCTGTGCGAAGAAGAGACGAGTAGAGAGAGGAAGAAATGACAAAGTGATAAAAAAGAGAAGGGACTAAAATGGGGGATGTCGAGAGAGGAGGGAGAGGATGTTGGTTTGGAGTGTGCGATGAGAAAGACGGAGGGTACGGAAGGAGGCGCCAGCCCTTTATACTTAGGTCAGAGTCGCTTATAGTGCTCTGTTTTTGGCACTCGCAAGATTCGGGGGGTTGCTAGGTGGGAGTGGGAAGGGAAGAAGAAGTGACGGGTGAGACGAGAAGCAGAGGGGTGATGCTTTCTGAGTGCACGGTCTACAGTACCTGGATCGAGGTGCGCGGTAAAGAGAGATGGGGTGTGGATTTAGCTTAGAACTGGTTAGCAGACCCTCAAAAACAGCGACCAAAACCACCGAAAACAGCATCCTGCTAACCGTTTCATTGTTAAATAGAGTACTTTTTATAAATCTAAGTGATGTCCAAAACTTCTTAAAATTGAAATTTGTTTTATAATCATATATAACAAAATCTGGTAAGCTAAGATATGTATTAATCTAAGCTAACTTAAACGCGTTGAACATAGCTTTTGCTGTAATCAAATTGGCCTCTTTGCGAATTAGTCGCGCTATTTTAAATTCTATTGCCTCATTTACTATATAAAGCACATCTTATTTCTTAAGCTACATAATATTAACGTAAATCGTATGATTAAAGTTAACGTCGTTTTGCAATTTGAAGCGGAATTTATGCGGTGCCTCTGCATGCTTCTGGCAATGTTTATATATCTCTTTAACTCGCATTATGATATTCGAGTCAGGATCATGCCTTGCTTGATTAAGCAAATGATATAGTTGTTATATCGACGAATGGCTAAATTTACGATAAAGTCTTCGGATTTCCGTTTCCGTAAGGTGGCATATATTGATCGTTTCCATAAAAGTGTCTAATAATTAGTTATGCTAATCTAGTAATAGCCATAAATGGCCCTTCTTTCGAACGATCAAATGCTTTCTTTTTCCTTAAATTAAAATATTTCGTAAATTATCATAATATGCACCCATCTTATTAAGTTGCTATAAGCATATCAAAAACGATATATCCGCATCAATAATTTAGAATTCCATTTTTCTAGCAAGAGTGTTGATAGTGGCGACTTTTAGAGATTCCTTTGTATCGGCCCCAAATGTTATCTAGCTTTAATTCGCTTAATTCTTATTAAATTTTATATGCTAAAGACATTGTAATGCCTGCAATTGATTAATATCTTCTATATTCTTATTTGATACGCTAATATCAATTAAGAAATCTTAAAAGAAGCAATTTATTCATTAAATCATATAAGCATCATTTTGTTAAAGTTTCTTTATTATACTTTCTAGAATATATGCTACTTTTTGTATTTTTAGTTAATTTTTAACATCTTATGCGTTATATTTTATTACATTCGTTGTAAATATAGTTATAAAGTGAGACGTGGCATTATTATATTTATTGCTCAAGTTTGAATTAACATTATTACGTTTTAATGATGCGCTTGAATTAAAAAAATCCATATTATTCTGATTTTTAATTTTATTTTAAATACCTTCCAAATCTTACCCAATTCGATTTGCATACGCCAAATATGCTTTAAATGTTTTATTTATTGATTTGATATCTTTAGCCTTGCATGTAATAAAGTATTATGCTTTAAATTCTACTTTCTCTTTTTTAATATAACAAGAACTATAATAATTTAGCACTTAGCAAATGATATACCTTATGTAACCTGACTTTGACTTGAATTTATTCCTATGTTTATTGCCTTGGGAGAACTTTATCTTACGGTTCGAGTATATTGCCTCGCTTTTCGTAACATAAGCTTAAAGACGTTTTTAATAGGATTCAACATAATTATCTTATCAAGATCTTATCTTAAATAATATCCTTATTCCCGCTGCAACTTGAAGATCATTTATTAATGTAGCAAAAGTAAGAGGTGATTTAAACAAAGCCTAAGCGAATAGCTTATTACTTGACACTCCTTATATAAGCTTATTACAAAGAGTCTTGTTGTTATTCATATTCTTATTCGCTAGGCCTAATTGAAAGTTCTGCAATTCCTTCCCAAAATTGTTCAATTATTAAATAAGCATCTTTTCTTTTTATGTTAACTTGTTTTAAAACTATTTAAGTGTAATTTTGAACTATTGGCTTAGGTATCGCCTTGCATATTCCTTCGTCTCGAAATTAGCTTGAGTAGTATCGACAAGTTAAGTAAACGTAAAAGTCTTGTCTTACAAGTAATTGTAATAATACTCCTGCGCATCGCCTTGTAGCATGAAAAGAAAAGCTTTATGCTAAATTAATATATTAATAGCTGATTTCTAATACAAGTTCGTAAAGATATGCAACTTTGCGTTCAAGTGATCTTTGTTATTGTTATATTAAAGCTCTTTTAAGTACATCTTTAATAGCATTCTTAAAGTTTTCGCTTGTTTTAACGAGAGTTGGTTTATTATGTTTCATGCCGGTCGACTTGGCTTCGCATATGCCCCAACTCCCTTCCAATATGATAATAAATAAATACTATTGTTATGTAAGTGAGCATTTTATATTAATATCAGTTTTAGTAACTATTACTCATTTGATTTCTATTGGGGAAGATAATTCAGAGGTTCTTTGCTAAAGGTAAATAAGAATTTCCTTTTTATCTTAACAAGTGAAGTCGCATTATACAAGTTTCTAGCAAGATTTCCGTTTTTATTATGGTGAGACTTAAGCGAGTTTAAGCGTTCAAATACATTGTTTTTTCTTTTATTTTCTATTATCAAAAGTGGCTGAGGCTATGCGTTTTTGATCCTTGCGTTAATTTTCTTAATTAAAAAAGCCATGATGTTGTCCCAAGTAACTTGAATCGTCCGAAGTGTAAGACTTTGAGGTGCTTATGAAGGAGATGGGCCGCGACCCGTTCGCCTTAGCTTCAGTAGTAAGTCGAGTTTGCTAACTTGCTTCTTTTTATCCTCATTAAGCTAATTATTGTGTTTAGCTTTAGTTGTTGTTACTAGCAAGATTGTTGCATTCCTTTTCTTATATTCGACGTAAACGTTATGTTATTTAAAGTCGTTTTGCAGCTTTGCCCTCTTTTGTTGCTTAATGCGATTAAAATCCGTAATTATCTAGTTCTTAAAAAACTCCTTAAAATCCTGAAACACGTATTTAAGACTAAAGTGCCTGTTATAAGCATACTCCCGAAACTTTTTTAAATAGCAGGTGGCTTTTGCTTCAGATATCTTCTTTAAAAAAATCATTTCTTATTGATCTCCCTTAATATTGGGTAATGTTAGTACGCTTTTTAAAAGCGATTCCGTGAATTCCATTATAAATCTTGCCATTATGCTAATGATAATTCCGTAAACGACCAGACGGCAAGCCCGCATGCGGAAACCGCGACCGCCGCATCAGGCAAGGCGCGTGCACGAGCCAGGCGCCGCTTTGGCGAGGTATAAGAGCGTCACGTCGTCCATCGCTCGCTCTTCTTCTTCTTCATCCTTTTCCAACAACTACAAAGCCTCCACCTTTGCGACGCTTTGTCCTCGCGCTTCATCCGCATTCGGCCCTTCTGCCTAGAATCCTACCTCCTCCTACCAGGCTCCCCTGATCGGCCACGCCGCAGCTGAGAAGACCACGCCAGCAAGGTGCGGGGTGCCAAAACCGCGATCGCCCCCTCCAGCTTCGATGCTGCTGAATAGCTGCAATACCCATCCCCCTCTCACGCCGCCTCGCATTGGCTGAGTTACTAGCTCGGCAGCGTCCAGACCCTCTCGCGGTCTACCTCGTCGTCGCACCATCACCGCCCCTCACTGCAGCGCGCTCCGGAAATAGAGATGCCGTAGATAAGGCCTGCCCTCGTTGCAGCACAACAGCCAGTCGCAGAAATGCCTCACGACGACGCGGCCTGGCCTCTGCCTAGCTATGCCCCAGGTGCCGCAGGCGGATGACGCGTTGGGAGCTTCCTGGTGAGTTTCCCCCTTGCCGCAGTACATGTCATATTCGTCTTGATTGCGCGGCCCTGGGCTGATTCGAGACAGGATAATACGACGCTTTGCAAGGAGCATTGCTTGGATCCGCTGAAGATCTGCCGATTGGATCGCGACAGCTGTCCACGTGAGAGCTGAGACGCCAACGACGAGAATACCTGGGATGTGCCAGTCTGCCTGAAGCTTTCGGATAGGCGGGCGCAGTAGTATCCGAGGTCATACGACAATTCCCTTCCTTCGATCGTCCCTGCCTCCTTCAGCTTTTCACGGCCTCGCCGACGATCGAGAAAAGATGCTGAGATCGGCCGATCGTGGTGGAAAGCGAAGTGGAGTTGGTTGCTGCGGATAGGCATCTTCCAGAATGAAAGCGCAGGATCGAGGGTATCAGGACCTTGCAGCTGCGGTGGATCTCCCTGCACGAGAAGGACAGCATTAACGCCGAGGCGTTTTGACGGTGAGGACGTCAGCGAGCAAGGCATGGCAGGAGTTATACGGTGAGCCGCAGAGCGGTTCTGGGAGGGTAGTGCGAGCCTACATGAACCCTTTGATTCCCCCCTCTGCCATCATTTTCCAGTCCAGTTTGTGCAGCCAGCAACAAGCAGAGAATTTATTAATACTTCCAATCATTTCCACGTGATCGAAATGGCCACTTTTGCCTTCAAATCACAGTATACCTACAAGCCAACTCTTCCACGCCCAAAGAGCACAGCAACCCGCCGCAAACCTGCCCTGGAACAGGTCAGCATCCTCAACAAGCTTCAGCACATCAGGTCGAGCAGTGTATCACTCAGCATGCTGCGACCAGCAGAAGCAGCAGCTGATGATGATGATAATAATGGGGGCTACGGGCCCGGAATTCGAGGTATATGATGGAGATGTATTGGCTTGTAGCGACAGTGACTGACTTGTGGGAATCTGACTAGGCACCGGCACTGTTTACAGCGGTAGCGACAAAGCAAACAATGACGAAACCGATAACGACCGAGACCTCCCCACAATCGAAGAATTGCTGTTCACCAAGCTACAAGCGCAGGGTTTCACAACAGGGGATCAAGACCCAGATAAGACAGGCGGAGTTGAGGACGTAGCTGCAGATGAGAGGGGTGGCTCTGTCGACCAGAGCAGATCAGCGCAAAGCGACAACTCAGGCGGGAGTCCAGGTGAGCCGCGCCCATTACACCCTCCATTGTGGAAATGGACGGCCAATTTTCTGACACGGTGTAGATGATCCAATTATCCTCCTAGGTGACGGCAACTTGAGTGCCTCCGAAGCGCAAGCCAATGACGTTAGTCTTCGCACCGAAAGTGCAACAGTACCAGGCGCTGGACTGTTCGATAACCCAGAGACAGCCATGGACTCGACAAGTCCGGCGCCTCCTCGCAGTTCCGATGGGTGGCACGATATTGATGACATCCCCGAGCCGGCTCCGCGCTTGCGGCTTGCGGAACAAGTAGCTTCGACGCCAGACTCTCTGACTCCTCACACGCCTTCGCGCCTTTCGAGCGAACCATTACACGACAGCATCAGTACGGATTCCGAGGCCACGACCCCCTCCTTGAGCCCGCCTCTACACCATTGCAGAGCGTCGCCAGAGACCCAGCTCAGTCAAGAGGGTCATCTTCATACCGGTCGAGGCGTGGCAGACGAACACGAGCTGGTTGACCATGCGCTCAACACTCTACTCAATGATGAAGGGTCGAGGAAGCAGCAAGAGGTGGAGCAGGAGCTGGAGCTGGACGAAGGCAACAATGAGGATGAAGAGGAGAGGCCGCAGGAAGAGATGAGTGTTATGGCACCAGTGGTAACGGCCGAAAGGAGTGGTGGAAGTCCAAGACCGGCCAACCGACGGCAATCGCTTCCCAACCTCGACCCATCTCCAGAACCGAGTCATAACGAGGCAGGAAGCCGAAGCGGTGGTGACAGCGCCGACGAGCTCAACAGCACCGACTCGGCCGAGGACGATGAGAAGAAAGCACGTCTTGCCAAGCGGAAGCAGCTGTCCTCATCTCACGATGGCCCAAAACGCAAGAAGCGCAAGCGCCCTCTTCAACAGAGCTCTTCCCGCCAGCATAGATCTCTCGCAGAGCCTCATGGCCAGTCTCCCAAGTCGCGCTCCCCTCTCGGCCAGTGTTCAAGAGTCACTACGGCCTCGAGTGCTAAGGGTCGATTGCCTTCAGCGGCGCCTTCTATGCCACAAAGCATAGATAGAACGATGCTGCTTGACGACTCTAGCCTTAGTCGACCATCCAGAGCTACCCCACCGACGCTGACCGAGATCACGTTTCGTCCGCACTCCACACACTGCTACTCCTTCACGGCGACGATCTGGGACGGTTGTGACGGGCGAGGAGTCTCTCTCGCCCAGCTGGCTCGACTCATCGCGAGCACCGGCCACGTGGGGAAGATTGACGACTTCACTATCAAGCCGATTGAGCAACATTCGTACCTCTTGAGTGGCTTCAGCTGGCATACTTTGTCATCGTTTACCGCGGAGGCAGGCCGTGACAACGTCGATACGTCGCGTATCTGGCCCCGGGATGGCAAAGCCGTTGATGCTGGGGCCTTTATATCGCGGGAGAGGGAGTCATCAAGTGGCGATGACGATGAGAGTGGATTGAGCCACAGCGATATCGAATTCGGCAGCGACGGTGACGGTGACGGATGTTCGAGCGAGGACGAGTTGGGCCGTTCGGGCACGAGGATGAATGTCCCATGGGATCCTATAGACGAGCAGCGCTTGCTAGCGTACAAGAAGGAGGGCAAGTCGTGGAAGTGGATCTTCCGCCGGTTCCAAGGGAGGACTGAGAATTCAGTACGCCAACGCTTAAGCATCGTAAAGCGCAGGGGTGGATAGGTTTTCTCCTACAGCTAGACAGCTGAATCTTGGTGCTCATTTGTCCGTTGACATCTGTCAGGATCAATGAGGGGAAGCCTCGGACGGCCGGGGTCAAGGCTGTTCGTGTTTGACCGGAAGGCAGCGGATGTATAGGAATGGAAGAGGCTTAACATCTCTGGATTTTTCCCTCCTCAACCTGAGTGTGCTTGCATCTCAATCGAATGAAGTTCCTACGGTCTGATACTGCGCCTTCCATCATCTTCCATATGTAGCTCCTGCTCAGTCCCAACCCTTGTGATCGTCTCAGATATCATCTACTTGCATCCATTTTGACATGCCGATGCGGCTGTTCCATACCCAGCCTTATTAATATCCTCTTCTATAAAGCCTCGCTCTTGGAGGCAGCGTTTCCAAGAATGATATTCTTCGTTGGTTGCGGTGGGGATAAGAGGACCAATGGTTACATATTTTGCACCCGTCTGCATTCCAGAATACTGAGAGCGGGGAGACGGAATTCTGGCCTTCTCTTTGGGTTTTGGTGGCATGGTTGCGTGGGGTGGGTTGTATTGGATTGTTGTGGAGAAGTGGGGAACACACGTTTCCCATGATGACTGCGGCACGGCGCCACCATTTAGCCGAGTAGTAGCGCAGAACGGCCCCCTTTTTCGCTAGCCCAAGCCAGTCACAACAATAACAGATTCGACAGAGGAGAAAAGCGGTAATCTCTGGCTGATACTCATTTTCGAGAATTGCTCTTGCTTTGAATTTTGTTTCCTGATCTAAACTACGACTTGGTGACATTCCACCTCCTGTCAATAGAAATGACCTCCGTCCGGCTCTGCGAACATTGGTGAGCCAGGCCAAACACTTTGCAGTCTATAGCCCGAGTTATAAGGGTCTTCTCTCTGCTGTAGGAATATCGCGGTCAGAGAACTCCGCTTCCACAAAGGTAGCGAATTTATCCCCGTCCTCGCCATGCACAACAATACACTCGCCACCAGGACATACAACCAGTCTGCATTACTTCCAAACCGCAGCATCATACTCGTCCATCATCTCGACATACACATCTCCCCCAGTAGCCCAGCCCTTGATGCCCTCTTGTAGCGTGCGGCTTTCCATCTCGGTGTTGTTCTGGTCTTTGATGTAATCTGCGAACCATCCTGCAGCGCGATTACCACGGCCGCGTGAGGACCCTATGGTGTCTTAGTCAGGATTCTAGGAGACAAAAAGGCTGGGTGGTGAGTGCTGATATGGGAAAAGCGAACGACGTACCACAATACCAAATCACGCTTCGAACGCCGGCGGTTGAGAAGAGAGTGTATAGCGAAGGTATCGTTGAGTAGAGTGATTGAGCGGGTAGATTTATGGATCCACGAATAGTGCCGCCCTGTGATATTTATGTTAGATAGTCCAATCCAGACCAATCCAGTTCACCAATTATAACACTATAAGCTCCAAGTTTTCATGGTCGCCATGCAGATTGGCCTGAAACGACGAGAGGAACATGTTGCTGTCAGGAGTGAGGCATACCTCGAAATCTGTCCTTCGAAGATCCACAAGTACGAAGTCTTTTCCAGCGACCTTCCCTTCCTGCATCCAGGAGAGAAGGGTCTCGCGAGTCATGACTGCCGCGGTAGTTTTTGGCGCGGGGTAGGCGGCATGCCATGATTTCTCGGTTGCTGGAGCGCTGACGCTGGGGTTGTTTGTGGCCATTGTTGCGGAGGAGGGATATGACAGCAGGTGGTTGGTTGGCTGCTTGGCAAAACGGTATGACAGTTATGTTCTGAGTCCCAGGTAGATCTTCTCAGATCTAAATGAAGCAATGAATGCACAAAGAGGTGTACCAAAGGTAGGTGTGGTTCTTGATATGAGCAGGTAGCTTCAAAAATCCAGAATGGCACGAGAAATTGAATTCGAGCCAAGTAGTGTAGACTTCTTTTCTCGATCCTCCTGCTCGACCGGAAATGGAGAATTGAAACGACTGTTGAGGCTGTAGACAAAAGAGGGAGGGGAAGACAGTAATGAAAAGGCTGCACTAGCTTGTTCCTCGCTTAATTTGACGAGGATGTCACTAGCTCATTCTTATTGGCTGATATGATGCCCAGGGCTCGCTACGTCAGGCAAGTCAGAGAGTGCGACAGCTTCGTCTTTTTCTGAATAAGGAGTAGGTAGCTTTGTGCTTCTTGAGAGGAGATGTCACTCACTACCTTGTGTCAATTGGCTCCTCCTCTATCGATCTCGACTCGCTCAGGAATTGATCAGGGATTATGATTATATTGGTCATGCCACTCCCGAGAATTAAAGATCCGCGGTGGCTGAAATGCAGTATTGAATCCGCTATTGGGTGATCATTTTTTCATTATCTCCCTGTATTGCAAGCAGCCCTGTGAACCAGTCATAAAAGCACTCCTAGGCTGTGGCTTAAGGGGGTCGTTTCGGTTCCCTTAAGCGAGGGCATGTACTTTTCGCTTCGCGATTTAGTTGTCACTGTGCTGATCTTACTGGCCTGCAATTTTCCCGAACTCTCAGTCTGGATACGCCCAAGTTCAATCAATACCAATAACGAAAACAACATCACCAATACGACCACCACTTGCGTCGGGCGGATCGCCAGGAAGGCGGTAACACCTCAGTCAGGCTTCTCAAGGCAGTTTAGTAGTTATTAGATATATTTGGTGCTTGCGGTGTCCGACACCTGCGTCAAGTCTACACTTATGTAGTCTCATACACACAATACCAACCCTGAACGCGAAAGTGAAAAGATGGCCACCGACGGCAGGGTGACGAAAGTCACGAAAAAACCCTCATCAGTACCGCATCCTTCTCTCAGAACGACACAAGAGACAGGTAGGTAGTAGCTACATTGCATCCCGGATGCCCAGAGAGGCACCATACAAAACTGATCACTTCGTAGTACTGACTGCTCAACGGCGCTCCGAATTGCTTGTCTCAAAGTCCAATTATCAGCTTTTGAAAGAAGGGCAGTCCTCTTTGACGGGCTTGACTTTCCCGCCGAATATGATGGAAAGCGTATCAGCAAAGCGCCGGGTCACGACGATTGCAGAACGAGGTCGCAGAAACAATTTGAACAAAGCCTTGGAAGATCTCGACGCGGTTCTGTCAGAAGACTGTTGTGAAGAAATGTCTCGGATTGCTTCCGCTTCCCAGTTCAATCACACCAGCAAAGTCCCTGGACCTCAGACTAGGACCAAGATCGGCACGTTGAAGCTGGCAATCGAGTATATCAGGTGTTTGCAGAATGAAGTGGATGATTTGAGGGGCGGCCAGAAGGAGGTTTCCAGCACCACTAGCAGTGCCGAGAGTGAAGTGGTCACGGTGGCAGGACCATCGGTGTAGTCATTGGTCATGGTTTGACTGTCCAAGGGCACAGGCAAGATGGGAATATCAGTCATGGGGCCATATCAAGAATAATGAGCAGGCTCTTAATCCACCGTTGTGTATGCCAGTGGTTCGGATAGATGTCCTTTCGGGGTAGGCAAAATTGAGGTTCTTGAATACCGTACTTGTTTGTTTTTCACTTCTCGCATTGTGAACTTGCGATCCAGCAGAGCGCTTTCCTACGTCATCTGCTACTTGCAAGAGCCTTGACACTTTAGTAGCTTTCCATTTGCTGTCCAATGAATGAAAGAAGGGGAATGAGGATCACGAGCTACAGCGATGAGCAGCAAGCGATGAAAACTTTTACTGAACATAGCTATCAGAGATGACTCCAGCTCTCTCCAAGGACATCATGGTCTCTATAAATCATAGATATGAGACTTTAAAAACCATGACGAGATTTCACATGTTGGTATGAGAGAATATCGTGAGATGCTTATGGATGCCTGTGACTGCCACATTTCCTGTTCTCGTGCCTCTCCGACTCCCGCAAGGTCTACAGTGTGTTGATGCTGTCCACTCAGCACATCCCAAATGACCACCACTCTCTTATTTTGGGGCACAGGTAGTTCTGATCCGGAAAGTGGCTTTCGGGTGGGGCCAGATATCAATACACTGCATAAACATTGGGGCATTGGCTTGCCTCAAAAGATATTTGCCGTACATGACTCGACTAGATGCAATGAGAAGACCAGCCAGTAGAGCTCCTTTAGCTTTCTGCGAAATAACACAATTTCCACTGAGTGGAATTAGAACATTGGTCCAAATCCAGTAGGGAGCATTGAAACCAAGCACGATAAAGTCTTGAGGTGGCATGCACATTCAAGAGCCTGATGACCACTACGAGTTTACAGATACAAAGCTGACCCGGCGAATATGAACAAAGCGAGAAGAGTCACTCAGCCCCTGTGATTGGTGCATGATTCCTTTCATCTCAATTCACATTTCTTATCCAACGGCATTTCATGACCCTGAGACCCGCCTTATAACGACTCCGCACCATTGGTCTGGAATTGCTCAGACAAGCTCCAGCATCAAAGTTGTCAGTTCACAGACCTTTGAGCCACCAACCTTTTCTTCATGAACTTTCTCATGAATAAGTATCTGAAAAAGCTGAACTCCGTCGCGGATTCCGCAAAAATGCTCAAAAGTCCATGGAAAGAAAGTCCTCAGTTGAGCATCACTCTGTATGAGACCCGCGATTTGGATGATATGAAAAGGGAGGCCATGCCATTCATGCCTGGAGGACCTCTTCGAGGATATCTAGATATCAGATGTGGACGGAGCTTTCACGTATCTCACACGACCATCTTTTTGGAAGGTAAGTAGAGACCGCCGTATCCCGTACCCCTTATACAATTTATTTACCTTCCACAGGAATTTTGAGAAGTTGGGTACAAACTGCAGTGGAAGCAGCTGAGCGCAAGGTGGGTTTTCAACAACGGCCCACACCCCTCAATGCCCCATCCTTGTGGTCTTTTCCGTGTCAGGTTTGATGTCCTATATCAACTCACCAATTTTCTCCTTCTAGTTTCTAAATCAAGCATTGGATATCTCAGCTTCGGATTTGGAACCCGCCGTTTTATCGATCGAGGGGTTCTTCTTGCGCATCCCGTTCTATTTCACCGTTTCAAATACGATCCCATCGTCAGATTCCCAATCTCCAGAGCAATGTCTACAGCTCCCCCCGTCAGTAGAGCTCGGCAGAGTCATCATCGAAAACAACACCAGAAAGAGATATGCACAACCCAATATAACCTACGCTGTGAAGGCCATCGTTCACTTCGCTGGAGACGATGAGATCAGACCGCCCGTTGAGACATCCCTGCCGTTCGTTCTCAGCCCTCTGACCAAAGAATTCCCCCCAACAGATACCGTCGATTTTCCAGCAGAGTTCAAGTTGGAAGAATCAAAGCCTCTCCGGCTGTCGCTGTTTGGACAAAAACTTGGCATCATGACGGTGAAGATGTCAGAGCCACGACCACTCGTTTATGGCTACTCTTCTTTGCGTAGCTTCACAGAGTGCCATCTTCAGCTGAGATTCTCACCAACACATCCCGACGCTACTCATGAAGCTTTTCAAGCCATGAAGTTCTCAATACATTCGCTCATCAGAGTCAAAACATTCTATTCCGTCAAGTCGTTTTCGACCCTTCCGAGCCAGAAATTTGTAGGGAATGAGGGGAAGACAGGACTTCGAGACGAGCTTGTCAAACTGGAAAGGCGAGAGATTCCGCATGTTGCATGGGCTTATGTCCCTCCCTATGACAGCACGAGTCTGGTGACGAGTGGGAGATCATCAGCCGACATTGTCAGACCTGAAAACGGCGCGGGGTTCGAGCCTGCTGGAGTGAACACCCCGCCACGGCTACCTGGTGCCGAATGGACAGCCACTATTACCCATCCCATACGGATGGAAGGGCAGTTGGTACCGACCTTCTGCTGCTCCATTGCCGCTCGTCTCTATACCGTCATTCTACGTCTTAAGATATCTGGCATTCGACGGGAGTCATTCGACCTGGAAGTCCCCCTCCAAGTTGTTCATACCGCTTCGAACCTAATTCCAGAGTCGGAAGAACGCATGTTCGGTGAACTTGATGCAGATCCGCTCCCGTTGATCATCCGACGGACTTCGGAGGCGTCTTCTTGGTTCAGTGATGAGTCCTTCGTGAGTACAGTGCGCCTCAGTATCTGGATTATACTGACACCCAGCAGGATGGTCCAGATCTCCTCCCTCATTATCATCCTTGATTTTCTTGACCATACCAGATGTTCTCTGATGAGCATGTGAGATTTACAATCTTGTTTTTGGTATTTTCCCTGTGTGGTCTTTCAGAAAGACTGGCGATGTAACTATTTTCGTGCGAGTCTGCGAGGGAGAGTTTGGATATCACGGGGTGGAAAGTCCATTTTGATCTTGTGCTCGTTCTGAAGCTACAAAAATGCGAGGAAACCAGGTAATGATCATGCGAGGAACTGAAAGTTATGCAATTGCCGAATATGTTCCTCTTGAGTCTTGACTTGTGAAGCGGTATAGATTCGGGTTTGTTCTGCCATTTCGCAGCTTTCAGTCCAAGATAGAGAGCCCAAATCCCTGACTGCCAGGAAATTTGGCTCGATCTTTCATTATTCACAGATGACGAGCAATAGGAGATTCTTTGAATTTTGGGGTTTGAGAAATGAAGAAGTATTGAATCGAAGACAAAGAGACCCGAATGTACCTAACGCGCATCCACTGAAAAGCTTGAATTTCTTGACCCATGTGACAACACTCGTGCCACGAGTCAAGACAACTGTGCTGTGGGTACGCTTCCTGCACTGTTTACAAAGCAGACTCCTCGGACATCTCGACAGGCATCACGCGACATAAACTCAGATGGAGTCAGAATAAGCTCTTGCATGTAGTAGGCTCGCGCTACCGTAAGTACGGAAGGTACGCCAGATTCGCCAAAAACGCACTTGGTGTCACTACCATGATCTCACTGGTCAATATCTTCGGCTCTTCATCCGAGCATAAACATTGGCAGACAGGCAGACTCCACCAGCGTTAGGACCCCTCTCTCCCTTCTCAACCTGGCGGCCAATTGATCATCTTAGCTCTTCATCCGAGCAGAAATATTGGCAGACTCAATCAGCGTTAGACCCTCCCTCTGGCCCTCCTCCACCCGGCGGCCAATCATCTCAGCTCAGTGACAGTCAAACACCGCCCGAACCTGCTTCGTCCAGGTCGAGCAGTTCTGAAGTTCTTCTGAAGGCATGGAAGATAGACTGCAGCACTGTATTTAGGATTCAGTCAATAGTATATACTCTCACAAAAAGGACAACACCTTCAATGTACTTCAGAGATTGACTTGTCCCAGTGTCGAGAATGCATTTTCTTTCTCTCCTTGGCTTCTTGCTGTAGCGTTCATCTCCCCTTATGATCGATTACATATCAATGAGTAACGAAATCAAGACCATCTGCAGCAGGTGAGTTGGTGTTAAAGTCCTTGGCAAAGGTCTCGACTCTGCCATCCTCCATGGAATTTCAAAGCATCAACAGCCAATCAGAGACCGGCAGTGACACCCAAAAAGTAGGTACTCTTCCAGTCCCTACCTTTCTCGCACCCATCCACACAGAAAGGACGCAAAATAGATCCTAGTCAGCTGTTCCCCTACCTGCTAGATCACCATGTCGTTGTTATGTTCGTTCCGTACCCGTCACACGCGAATGCATCTTTCCAAGGCATCTCGCTTCTCTCTTCCCTTGCCCAATCACGCTCTCCAATCCACATATCGTCATTTTCACCGCACAGCAATGAACAATTCCTCTTCAGCATCTGATGCGGACTCGCCTTGGGATCCTAAATATCCAATCGCGAAGAATCGGACTCCGTCAGCGATATCCCGTGATGTGGTCTTGGAGATGTTGAAGAGGGGAAAGAAGCCGGGGAAAGATTTTGTGATGGTGGACTTGAGGCAGGTTGATTATACGGTTCGTGATTTGTAGTTTTACTATGCTTGGGGATGGGGAGGAGATGGGGGAGGGAGACGTGCTGATGAAAAATACGGCTTCTAGGGTGGCACAATTCGCGGATCGATTAATCTACCTGCCCAGAGCTTGTACCCGACTCTTCCAGCGCTGTATACTTTATTCTCTAAAGCAGACGTTAAAAGCGTCATATGGTATTGCGGTAAGTTACATCAATAAGAGAGGGTATGATTCATGTATCTGATGGCGTCCAGGCTCTTCAAGACATCGAGGTCTGCGTGCGGCTGCTTGGATGGACGATTATATTAAGGAGCAAGGGGATCAGGATATGCAGAGCTTCATGTTGGAGGGAGGGGTGAAAGGATGGGCAACTGCTGGGGCTGAGTATACTGCACTTATGGATGGTTATCGGGAGCATGTTTGGAAGCAAGCTTCGTAGCAGCTGCTTCAAGTCTGTATGAATGAGATGTGAGAGCGAATGTTCTGTAGATTCTTAAATGTATTATGTTAATTCTATATCCACAACTTATGGATCGATTATCCGGCTGATCATGCTGTCATTCTCAGCCAGATCTGCCTCCTTTTACTTTGTATTTTTCAATTCCTGTCCATTCTCTCGCAATCTGGTTCTCGCCTGCTCTCCCACTAAGCCTTTCTCCATGCCCATCTGCCACCCATCCATCTCACCAGGTAAACGAGACTGATCAAAACAGGAACCTCGATCAGCGGTCCAACAGTGGCAGCGAGTGCCTGATCGCTGTCGGTCCCATAAGTAGCCACAGCTACTGCGATAGCCAATTCGAAATTATTGCTCGCAGCAGTGAAGCTCTGCGTCGCTCCGAGTTTGTACCCATATCCAAGTTTGTTGCACACCCAAAGAGTGAAGAAGAATATGACGATGAAGTACACGATAAGCGGTGCAGCGACTCGAACAACAGAGACGATCTGGTGCACGACTCGGCGTCCTTGGGACGCGAAAAGGACGATGATGGTGTAGAGTAGACCGATCAGAGACCAGGGAGCAAGCCACTTCAGGAAGGTCTTCGCATACCACTCTGCGCTGACTAATTTTCTTAGAGAGAGGCGAGTGATGACTGCGGCGCCGAGTGGGATGCCTAGGAACACGGCGACGCTGATAGCTACCGTGTCGTAGGAGACAGCTACGGCACCGGATTCCCGACTGATGACCTGGATGAAGAGGATGGCTAAGGGAGCGTAGAGGACGATCTGGAGGATGGAATTGACGGCGACGAGAATCGCGCAGTATTGGTCGTCACCGCCAGCTAGTCCGTTCCATATAAGAACCTGACAAGAGTAAGTATATATCTGATGTGGAAGGAGTTCGATGAACGTACCATGGCAATGCATCTTGCTAGACCAACCAAGACCAAACCAGTCCGCAATTCACTTCTATCTGGTAGGAATGCCCATGCAAGGCCCAACTACTGCACGTTAGCGAATGCTGCATTGGGGAGTCGCAGGAGAGAACGGGGGACTTACCATCAAGAGCGGAGCAACGATCCAATTCATGAGGATACTGAATCCAATCTGCACCCACAGAGCGCGAGTTCTGAACAGAAGATGCAAGACCTCGTAGCGCACTTTGCAAAGAATCGGATACATCATAACGAGCAGCCCAATGGCAATTGGTATCGAGACGCCGACGAATTTACCCTTCTGAAGTGCTGGTCCTGTGTTCTCGACGAAGTTGCCCAGGAGTACGCCAATGATCATGGCAAGCAGAATCCATACGGCGAGAAATCGATCCAGCCATCCTAAGCCCTTGATGACGGAGCCTTTCTCTACGGCTATTTGTTCCTCGAGTTGTAAGGCTCGTTGACTTTCAGGATCGGCATCTTTGTCGGAGAAGGAGGGCTGTACACCAGCCGGTTGTTGGCCTTCGACTGATGCTGAAGGCATGATGTTTTGTGGAAGAGAAGCGTTTGTATATGTTCAGGGATCAGGCGTGAAATAGGTGGATTGCAATGTCGAAGTTCGTTGGTTTGATGAGCAGTTGTGGCTCAATGCTGAAGATTTGATTTGAAGTACTTTCGTATCGTGTCTCCTCCACTGGAATGGTAAAATCGTACTTTATATTCAATGATGCGTCTCGTCTTGGAAGACTTTCAAGGGGGCTCAGGTTCTCAGTGCAGCCAATCAGCGTCTCGCAATGACTCACTGAACATAAAGTCACAATTTGTAACGGCTCCTGCTACTTTCTGTGGACCTTTCGTATTGGTAGTGAAGAAAACTATCTAAAGCTAGAAGATGCTTTGAAAGATAAGAATGTTTTTGTTGGAGAGTCGCAAACGTGATGCTCGGGCGTGCGTTCTCATTGGCTGATATCGAGCGCAAATGCCGAGCTTGGTCGGGCAGTTGCACAGCCAATCACAACGTTCGAGTGACATTCTTTTGGTTTGCCTCCAATCTCGCCAAGTAGTCCCCTCAGCCCCTCTTGATCCCCCAAAGTCATGGTCCAGAATGCACTTCGGTTTTAGTAATTGCGTTGACAGACCTGACCGACAGGAATTGGTTTTACGGACCAGCGCTTTCTCTTTCGTGGTAGAAAAGCTCAGAAGACCCACCTATACGAATTACATAAGTTTCGAGGTATGGGGTTGCGCTGACTCTCACAGCGTTCAAGACACACCAGAAATTGCCTTCGAACATCAGTACCACAACAACTTCCCACTTACAAGCCTCCTGCTCAAACCCCCAAAGCATGCCACGCAAGGTACGTTAATGAGACACTCAGTACTGTTTATGGGGATTCTACTGACGTCTACTCTAGACCGACAACCCTGCAGCTGCTCGCATCCGCGACAACCAGAGACGATCAAGGAGTCGACGGGCTGGACTTGTCCAAGAGCTTCAAGAACGTGTACGAGAATACGAATTGAAGGGCGTCGAAGCCAACGTAGAAATGCAAACGGCTGCACGAAAAGTCTTGCGCGAGAATGCTCTGCTGCGGAAGCTTCTTGCGCAGCATAACATATCTGAGGATGTCATCAACGCCCAATTGCAGACACAACCGGAGGCGGGAACGGCCGTCGAAACAGTCTCTGTGACCGCCTCTACCCGCGAGGTTGCATCACCCGAAGTTGCATGCTGGGATGGAGCTTCACCATCTCCGCGACCTTCGCCCTCTCCGTTTCCTTCGACGGAAGCTTTCACAGACATCCAGCATATCAATCCATCTCATCTCGACCAGCAGAACCATGTACCATACTATTTCAACAACTACGATCACAACCATGCTGGAGAGCACGACCCTGCGCTCGATCTTGATGCCGACTTCCTCTTGTCCCTCGTGCGATCGCCATCAAGAACCCCGGAGTCAGATCACTACGCCCAAGAGAGCGATGCGTCTGTCGACGAAGCTTTCACTCCAGCCACTTCCGACTACTCGATCTGTCCGAATGACGACGAGTGTTTCTGTGCTCCAGAGCCACACAGCAAGCACGACCACCTGCATCCTGCGACAGAAATGTCCTGTGAGACTGCGGCGCTCATCCTCGCTGATCTGAGGAGACACACGGATCTTGACTCGATCCGCATTTCGCTTGGTTGTAGTGAAGAGACGGAGTGTATGGTGAAGACCTCTGCGGTTTTGCAGCTGATGGATTAATTTCTGATGATTATGGGTGGTTGATCAGGATTATTGGCTGTTGTAGTATTAATGTTACGAATTCATGAAGCGATGTTCCCATTTGTCTATCAGCAGAACAGTTATTCTTCTGCACTTCAGCTTGCAATGTTGTCAGCATAGTTCTCCGCTCCAAGTTAGTAAATTTATATCCTCGCTTTGCCAGGCAAGGTACTTACCTAGTGAGTGCACAGAATTCCATACCCATATATCTAACCTATCCCCAGCAATTAGACGATATCCTTCGCCGAAACCCCGCAATCAGATATCTTTCTTTCTTTCCCTCGTTCAAAAGGCAAGTTCACAACGCACGACGAAGGAACAATCAAAACAAGCAGAATGGGAGCGAGCTCGCTTACACCCTTAGCGGCCGGCCTTCCAGGTTCGCTTCAATCCTCGAATGACACCTGATATGAAATTTTAGCAAGGGTGGTTCTTCGTCACCTCTTCCCGCATCCCCTAATAGGGAGCGTTTTCAACTGGTGATGTGAGGGGAATTGGACAATTTCTGAAATGTTAGCTCCTTGAATATCCGTGCTTGCGGGTGTTCAGTGGGTGTGGAAGCTGCATCAGACGGGAGAACGGGGTGGGTGAAGGGAAGGAGAAGTCTACTTGCTAGGCCCAGCAATGTCCTTGATCAAAAACAACTGTGGGGTTAACCATACAAATCAGTCAATTTGCTTCATTGTATCATACAGATTTCTCCAAAACTCCACAGCAAACAAATGCTCCCAGGTCCTCGCCTCGCCTATGAATTTACCTCCTTTCCCAAACAGCCAATCAACTTGAAGCGTGCCTATCTTCAACCGCGTGTTGAGATTGGTGTAGCTCTACGGGTCGAGCCCTTTTCTTTAGCTTTTTAAATGCTTTCCCGTCAATCCTCTGAGACAGTGAAGTATCAGGGGTTACGTCTCGCGAACTAACACGGCTTGACTGACTGTCAGCTTCCTCCAGTAAAGATGCAGCACCATAACTTGATTGGTCGGAGAGATGGTGGCTTTCTAAGCCCTGTGAGAGTCCGGATTCCCCTGGCTCGGATTGCTCCGATACCTCAAAATCAGGATCGAGCAGCAACTCATCAATAACTGAACAGATTCTTTTCAAGTGAGTCGGCATCCATTTATCGTAGACATTCTTAGTGAACTTGTATGCCGTCCATTTCTCTTTGCCATCCAACGCCGTAAAGCTGAATTCATGGATCGGGTGGCGGTAGAAGGTAGTCTTGTTCCCGTCGATCACAGGATAATGACCGTAGATTCTCACCGTCCGGTGATCATGCGAGACTGAGAAGGCGAGTATCTCCCGGTGAAGCTCCTTTTCGCGTTTCACAAGCCTGAAGAGTTCAATAACACCCCTCAGAGCCATCGTCATGCTATGAGCGTTCTGTCGGTCTGCAACATCAAGCGCCGCAGCGCCGCACTTGACCTCGCATGTAAGAAATGGGAAGTACATATAGTATGTACTCATGAAGAGAGACATTTCTGAAAAGCCACCAATAAACGGCTGGATTTTTTGAAGCTGATCTTCGGTGAATGCAGTTCGCTTGAATCCAACAGCATAGTCGGGCTGTGGACGAGGCTTGGTTAGAGCGATGGAATTGTCCCAGCCTTCATTGACACTTTCGATCAAGGATTTTAGATGTTTGGAGCCACGTATAGCTAGAGACTCAGCGGAAGGAACGATCAGTCGAGCGACATCTTGAATAACCTTGGCCTCGTTCCTGTCTTGTATCATTTCGCACGTCTCATCGAAGAGATCATCCTGAAATAATGAATCCTCTGGAACTGTTTGCTCAGCTTCAAGCAGGGTCCGGCAAACGATCTTGCTTGTGTCCGCGATACCCAAATCTGATTTGCGCATGAAGCTACCTTTAGTCTCGAGCAGGATTTTATATTGCGGGCTTTGATACGGAGCACTTTTGACTTCCCTCGGCTTTTGATCGCTAGGCGTGGTAGAGCTAGGCACGGCAGAGCCAGCTTCCGATTGTTTGCGACGTAGAGATGAAGAAGATTTTTTCCTTGCGAACAGATGATTCATGTTGTTCTCCGCTTCGAAGTATTCCTTTGGCCAACGAAGCTCCCTCCTCCAGTATTCAAGTGGGTCAATCTCCTCCCCGCTGTCACCGATGGCTGCGTTCCCGCTGATCGTAATTTCGACAGGAAATTGTGGAGGGGACGTTCGCGGTCGCTTTCGAGAAGGAGTGGCACTGGAGGGGAGGATGGATTTGTCTTCTTGCGATCGTTTTCGTTTTCGATCTTTAATCTGTGAAAACTTGACTCGAGTTAGCTTTAGAGCATAGCAGGAGAAGAGTGGCATGCCTCTTCGGTAAGAGTGTTGCTAGTTGGATAAGGATGCAAGTGCTTGAGTTCGGTATTCCTGTCTGTGGATACAGGTCGTTCTTGAGAACGTTCTATCTCCTCTAGGCGTGCGCTCTTACGAGAAGGTAACCGTGGTTGTCCCTTCTTGATACCTCGAGGCCGCTTCCCTATCAATGATCAGTCAAAGTATGTAGTAACGGAGACGAATAGCTTGCCTTGGTCTTTTGGTACTGAGGGGTGCCGCCCAACTTTTTGGATGTTTCGTTTTGCTTGATGCGGGGCCATATCGACTGGAAGGAGGAGGGTAACAAGTGGGGGTTATATTGCCGCTGGGGTTGATGAATTGGAGGGTGGGAGGAAGAGTCGGAAATGGAGCGCTTGATGAGGGGTGGTCGGCGATGAAATGCGCTAGAGTTTGGGTTGGAAGGCAACGATTACTATTTTTATCATTTAGCGGTCGCATCATCACCCTTCATCCGGATTCACTCACATTTGAGACTCGCTCATCCAAAGAAAATGTAGACGGAGGAAGTCGAGCTGCTTTGGTGGTGTTGGATCGGAAAGTTTGCGGATCGCAACCTTGGCTGCTAGTGACAGACTTGGTACTAACCAAATAAAGATTAGGCTGCTTGCTATTCCAACCACACAAATCTAGTTTGCGGCTTAATCCGGAAGGTGACATTTGGCAACCCCACTTACCGAAGGCCCAGCGGCACCTCCTGGACGGGCTTTTTGGCTGCCTAATATTCTGTGCATGTGCATGCGGCCAAGTTAGATTTGCGTTCCACGATGCATTGTGTGCCGTGAACTGTGGATGGCTGGAGATACAAAGGCATTCAATTGTTGGGCGTTGGTGACTGATCCACTTACCGCATTCAGAAAATAACCCTGCACGCCTTCCCTCTTTTGATTCCGGTCTTGATATTGTCCAATTGGCAGAGTTGTGCCTTGGCACATGCAAAATATGTGGTTTATGTTGACCAGACCTGCACTAACGCCATTTTTGCATGACTCACATTTTTAACACTTCCCCGCTTCCCTTTCGGTGCAGAGCGGGTCCATTCGAGGGTCATCATTTCTCTTCGTTGGACTAGTTTTGAGGCTGTTGGCTTCATTGAACACCCACGAGTTGCAAGACCAAATGTTGAAGTACATACAACTCATGAATGCCCCCGCACTTGGTCACTCATTCCAACACCCCAACCTTCTTTCAGTCTTCCTTGGCCGTAAGTTGAGTACAACGAAAGATGTTGAACTGCTTTAACAAGTCATGTAGTATAGACTCAATTCTCGTCGGACGTCGCCATTGGAAATAATTACTGAGTCAAAAAATTCAGCCCTACAATTACGGTACCATACATACTCCTCCAAGAAACTAGACCACCCGAGACTAATGAGTATGAATATCTAGGATCCTCAAGTATGACTGCTAGTTCTGGGGCAAGCGGGTTCTGTGGGAACTCCAGTTGCGGCCACGCGAATAATGAGCACAACTACTTCACCTGCAAGGCTCATAAATGTCGAGTCAAGTGGAAAATATGTCAAACCATGAGCCACGACACCGGGTTGACAACGTCGACCAAATACGCTATATGCAAAAAATGTACAGCTCACCCAGGCGGCGGGCCTGATGGGTTTGAAGAAATGTTGGACCTTGCGTAGAAAGTCGTCTTTCAGAATTACAGATGTTGGTTAGGGGTCTTGTTTGGAAGAGATGATCTTCATTGTTCATCCTATGTTCTTTCCATATCAGAATACCAGCCTGTCAAGAATTGTTCCGTTAGCCATACTCCAACAGCTGGTATGTTATTATCGATATATCCATCATCACTGCTTGTGTCATCAATTTCCTCGTCCGATTCATCAAACCCAATCCATGAGTGAGCACATATCTCCTTCTCACCCTTTGGCCAGCCTGAATTCCGCAGCCAACCAAATATACTACGAGTTGCATTCTCCGACAGCATCTCATCCTTTAAAACCCTCTCGTCTAGTTGATCTGTGGAATGACATTCAATCACATCTGCACTCGAGTCGATATATTGTATTTCGCCAGTAAAGCCTGGATCTTCCAACTCACTTTCGTTGCGTAAATTCCAGGACCAGCTAATGTATTGTAAATGGTGTCCCGCACATTTCCTGTGTTGTCGGACCTCGATCTCAGTATCGCACCATGCTGTGTTTCCGAATGGCTTCCAAGGACAAATAGGAATCCGAGTATAGCCCTCAGCGCCTGTAAGAAAAAGCAAACGGCACTCATCTGAACGAGGAATTTCCTGGTCCTCGTGCCCACCTGGATCGTCAGATATGAGACCAATGAATGAGTGCGTAGTAGCAGTCCATGCAGCAGCGTGTAGCTCTATTGCTGTTAGCCCTGTTCGGGCCCATTGCAAGATAGGATCTGCCATTCCGCTAATGGCGGCCCCCATCCATAACGCTGCCAGCTTAGGTTGCCGTCTCCCCATAATTATTGCAATACTTTCAAAATCCCCTATTTTGACCAACGGATCAATGATTTCTATGATTGGTTGGAACCATGGACTAACAAGGTTGCAAGGGACTTGAGGATCGAAGAAAGAGCCGCAAAGAAGAGCATGCATCCCGCGTGTATTACAACTCAAGGTCATATAGTAACAAAGTAGCTTGCTTTCTTCCCAAACTGTCCCTTTCTTCTGGTGACCATCGGTAAAGGGCGAGTGCAGCGAATCGGGTGGCAGAGTGCTTTGCGATATCATATTTGGCAATGGGAGCTTTGCGCCTTTAGCACCAAGGAACGGAAACGTCAAAGCCGCAGCCAGAGCAACGGAGCATTGGCTGTCGACATAGTGACGCATAACAAAGTCAGCGAGATATCTCAAGGCCGTCTCTGAGGATGGCGGAACAAATGGGCCTCTGCAAGAGGTTTCATGGTGTCCTGACCTTCGTATACTGAAGAGCTGAGTGGCCGTTATACATATCGACCATGGGGATCGGTAAACAGTGGCATTTCGCGTGATTTCTGCTCGCCAACCTTCGCCTGGGGCTAAAATCGCGGCCCACCAACGCGCTGCATCATCGTCGACATTTCCGAGATCGATATGAAGTTCGTCTGGGGGCTTCTCATACATCCAATTAGCTTCGGCAGCCAAATAGAAAATACGGCCTTCTTGTTGTACGCAGTGTGCCGCAGCGTCGGACTGTTGCATCTCTAGCCAGCGGGCTGATACAATATATGCCCAAGCAAAAGCTAGAATAGCAAGGAAGTTGCCGCTCACGGCAATCCCTCCACCGTAAAGCCCCGGCCAATTGGTAAAACGTGAATCATTCGTGAAAGAACATGGCGTCGATCGTTGGATGCCCAGCAATAGCTGATAGGGAATGATCTTATTCTTGAGACCGCAAAACTCCATTGTTGTCCGCCAGGTTGAGTGTCCGCTAATGTACAATTCTGATTCCTTCAGACCTCTTTGTTCCAGCCGTAAATTCGGCGGTCCGCGGTGTTCGGTTAAATCGTTGGCCAGATATGCTGGAACCCTTCCAAGAATATTTCGGAGCTGGAGGTGGTACGGTTGAAGACCGTCTTGAAAATTTGTGTCCTTGGAGTAAGATGACCAAATCTTGTAGCTTCTTACAAGCATGCGCTGATTATCCAGCTGGCTGGCTCGAACAGCATCTTCCAGCTCACTCATCTGCATTGCAACATTATGGTTAGGACGATTTGTGGTATAAGAATCTGAGTAGAGGACGTACACTTGAAGCGGAAAATGAATGCTGAAGCAGGGCCAAAAGCAATGGAGGTACGAGAAGATGCAACAAGAATCGAGGAAGCTTCAAGCAAGTAACACAGCATGGAAGAGTGGCGTTGAGGATGTCTTGAGCTTGATCCAGCGGAAGGTAGGGCTTCATCAAGTATGGTTGTAGCTAGAAGGTTTCGATGCTTGAAGAAGAGGCTGAAGGATTAACGTGTTACCAGGCCACCAGGCAACAGCCGTCGCTAACATTTCAGCCTCGTTGCCTCGGCATGTCGCCCGCCTACGGCAGAAACAGCTTAGCTTATACGGAAGTACAAGAAGCGATTGAGCGGGCACAACAGCCCAGCGGATCCATTATTCTGTAGGAACAACCGTAGAAAGAGAAGGAACCTTGGGATCCCGGGGGGAGCTTCGTGTGGCTGAAGATGGATCCGAATTGTTTTTTTAACATGATGAACGTTACCCCCAGAAGCTGCTAGACGCCAACGTACACCAAGTTTGGAACGTGTTGACTCAAAGAGATGACAGAAGGCGCCCAGGCCTTCATTGATTGGATTATATCTGATTTTATCAACGCAAAATCAGATGTCTGTGTCGGCGCGAGGATTCGCTTTGGGCCGAGTAGCGTCAGTTCCTGTTCCAGATACACCGGGGTTGTCATCAGTCAGTCAGATTGTGGCACCAAGCCCCACCAGAGTCAAACCACGGAATTGCAGAGATCAGACACTTTTCTAAATTGATGCGAATGCTTCCAAGAGGCCGACATCACGGGGATTTTATGGTGGTTGCACACTAGATCAAACGATTTGTCGTCGTTCTTCGAAGCTGTGGTCCACCTTTTGCAGCCTAAATCGTTGACGCCCAACTGCACTAGGGTCTTCTCGGTCAGTATCGGGTTGCTCATTAAAATCACATGGGCACCTTGAACCCCACCATATATCCCGACGACATCAAATTATTTTCCTCTCGCGCTGCTCTCGGTATCCCACTTCATCTCACCCATCGAGCTTCGTGTATCCATTAAGGCGCAGGCCCGTTTCCAGCTTTCAGGGCTCATCATCACTTTTGCGCAAAATAGGAAATCTTTATATCCCTGGACTAGGTTAGTTAACCTTCCCTCTTCACGTTGTCTTGGTGGACATGACGAGCTGCCCCAACTGGTGGCGAGCATGCATGCTGACGTGTTTCGTAGCTATCATATACTCTCTGGTATCGAGATTGAGCATTTCACATCGAGCGTCTCACAAACTCGAATCGAGCCATTCTCATCCGAGCCTCCTACAAACGCGACAGCATTCAATTTCAACCCTTCTCATCGGCCCTACTCCAGTGGAAGTGGTGCGCGCATCTCTTTTTACATACCTGCCAGTTCCGCCGGTTTGTAGCGGCCAAAAAGAATAGCTTTGGGAACCCAATCTAATCGACCACTGAGTTTTCATCCCACATTACACCAAGAGGCAGCCGTTTCGCCCTCTTTCCGCCCCAACATCAGCATTCCCACCCGCAAAACACTTCATCAGATTCATTTCTCTATTGTGGAGCGCACCGTTACCCTACCTCATTGCATAAGTCGTATATAGCATATCTATCAGAGGCGCAGGGAGTGCTTCTAATCCCGAAGACTCGACTCCATCTTCTGCCTTTGCGCAAGCAGGCAACTTCATTCTACCAGAAGGGCACAACCACATCCTCCGCAACCGAAGTACATATCAGGACCACTCTCCATACAGTCTACTCAGCTACTTACTGTGTATAGGCGATAGTCCCGTTCCTCCCCTCAAACACGCATTCTTCCTCACCTTGCGACGAGCTTTCATCAGGCAAGCCGACAGGCTCTTCGCACACTCTGTGTTGATTATGGCGGTCAGGCACTTCATCTTCTACCTCCCTCCTTTAATATACTTATAGCTGACATGTGTGTATCCACGCAGACAGGCGACGAAGCTCTTGCTGGGCGAGACGAAACGATCCAGATTAAAACTTTCCCCCCAGATAGTACCAACGAAAGGACTATACGGTTCAAAGGCTATTATCTTGCGATCTACAACGAGCAAACAGGAGACGACAAAACACAAATAAGCAACAACCCTGTTACAACCACATTTGAGCCTTATACGGTTCCTGCTGGGTATTCTGTTGAGGTTAGAGGTGCTACCGTTTATTTTGTTTAGGAGGACATTTCAAGTTGTCCCCCGAAGAAATCGCTTAGGTGTTCTCCGTCCTTCTTACCACACCAGATAGTAAAGGAGACATCCTGTGTGCGATCCTTCGGGAACAAACTTGGCCAGCATCCTGTAGTCTTCAATCCTTGACTTCTTTCCCATTTCCACAGCCGGCTATTCTCGATAGCCGTTTTAAACGGCTCGGGCATTTTCGATATGTTGCTAGCGGGTGCATTTGTGTACATATCCTTCATTTCTGTTGGTAAATTGTTAGCAGTGCCATGTATATATGCAAAATTTCTCCCCACCCCGGTTTTCCTTGGATGGTGGTAATGAATCGTCTGCTACCGGGTTCTCTTGCTCATATTGTCGAGAGGATTGCCGTTGTTCATCAATGAAGGTGCGATTATACCCACTATCAGTGGTTGTATCTTGCCTGTAACCCCAACTCTGTGTTTGATCTGTCATCTAATCAGCCTTGTCCGTGTAAAGGAGTAGTTTTGTATACCATGATTAAAGGATGGTGCAACAAGTGCCATTTGTTGTAGACTTGGCAATCGAGCTATTTCGAGGTCAGTATTGCGAACAGTTGTCAGGTGATCTTCATACGCATCCAGGAGTTATATTGACCAGATGGAGGATTCTGACTAAACAATACACCAGTCTGAACTGTTGCAGGTCCGTCAATCTCGCTCAATCTTCGCCGGCGTCGAGCATAACGCTGGGAGATTTTTGCTGCTCATTGGTCAGTTAATCCTCTCAGAAAGAACGTGCAGTTGGCTATACCACGAAGATTTCCAAACTCGACACTAATGGGCCTTTCTGTTTCCAGTTCGTCCATAATGTCGACTATCTCCTCCGGCCAATCCTGCTCCTTCTCTTCTTTAAGTAGCTTAATAAGGCCGTCAAAAACGTCCGTGTTTGATTCTGTCCAGACCTTAGTAGGGTAAGTCGTTGAGAGGGCGATTACAGCGTCAGGGTTGCTTTCACAGAGACCGCGGATGGTGCTAACCCTGATGAGGTTCGTAGCCATCACTGCCTTGGCGCTGATGCTTTTGTGTTCTGTCTCCCTTGGTGGTCCGAATATCAACCTAAAGTTCGCCTTTATGGTCCGTGGGGAATCCAAATCGGAGGTGTCCAGTATCTTTCGCTTGGCTGAGTCCGCTTGGGTTTTGAGCGTGCAAACCTTATCTTGGACGTGTTCCTGACTTGCTGCTGCAGCGTCCTCGGCATCTTGTCGGATCCTGGTCACAGCCTCGATCAATTTTGAAGTCCATACGGCAATCTCATTAGCTTGGCTTGTCGCGAGATCCGCCGACTTTGCAAAATGCACCGACATCGCGCCAAACTTTTTAGCCTGTACCGTCAGTGCTGAGATGGCCTGAGTGCAGAGAGTTAGCTTGGTTGCCATCTTTGCAGAAGATAGTTGCTGAGTTCGTTTTTGTGGATTTGCAGGTTTCCAGAAGTTGGCGACCAGTCTGTAGTTTAGTTTCCAGATAACTGTGAGGGAATTTTCGTCGAGGAGCGGGCAGTGGCGGTGTTGGAACAATTACTTTCCAGAAAACTTGCGAGGGGGCTTTGCCTTATTATCGAGGAGCGGGAGATTGGTGGGTTTTAAATGATTACTTCCCAGAAGCTTGCAAGGATTTTGGATCTCGTGGAGTGGGTGAGAGGTTCATTAAATAATTAGTTTCCAGAAACCCCGCTCCACATTCGCTTGAGCCAAGCTGTGATCCGTCCCGTCTCCTTAACGCCACCAATTCTGGAGGCGAATCAAATCTGCACTCGTTCGCTTTTTCTGGAAACTAGAAATAGACTTCAGCGACCAAAATTACGGACATCCTCGAACCCTGAACTGACCCACCACGTTTATCTTCCCATTATTTTGTATGTCAGCCCCAATTACCTTTGGTTTTCAATTCAGGAGCCGCATGTAAGGCGCTGAATATTCATAGTGAGATTTCCCTAGCTGCCTCAGATGAATTTAAAACATCGTCTCCCCGCGTCGTCCGCATAATAAACCGATCCACGTTCGCTTACGCCAGGCCGTGATCCGTTCCGTCTCTGGAAGCCACCAACTCTGGAAGCGTATCAAATCTGTTCGTTCGTCAGTTCTGGAACCGAATAAAAGCCTAGCTGCTGGTATCAAGGAACATCCCTGGAACCGACATTCTTTTCAAATTCTTGCACCCGAGTCAACCGTGTCGCTTGCATGATAAACCAATCCAGCCAGTCATGATCATTCACAGGCAAGTTACCACGTCCCTGAACCTTGTGCCTCAACTGCCCCGGGAAGATACAGCCCCCGATGTCATTTTCCAGTATTGCCTTCATCCAATGGGGATCTTAGGAATCGAAGAGTACCAGACGGGGATGTTCCATATTTGGAGACTTGCACCATTGATGCTCCATAAACTCTTCTAACAAATATGCACGGTCCGAACGCTGCTCCAGACCAATGTCTTGCTTCCCACGCCGCCTCATCATGTATCGTGGAAGCCAACTTGACCATCAAGAAGCCAACACTTTCCCACCGGCATGAAGCCTAGGTGACTATTCAAGCTTAATCCGTTTTGGGAGACCAACGCCGTCAACATAACGCCGGTTTCTTGTTCGCAGTAAGATGCATGGCACCTTGATCAGGAATCGCAGGGTCAGGGAACATATTAAAATGAATGAAGCTATACACAAGGCCTCGGTCTTCACCACTTGATTCCGATTGGTAGGAGCCAAGTGAATATCTTCGATCAGATGAGACGGCTGAATGAGAAGCCGATGTGTGGTCTGTTGCAGGAAAGATATATACGACCTTTACGTAGAAAAATGCATATAAGGGCGCGAATTCCTTACAAGTTTGACCGTTCGCTTCCTCATCCCACCCAATTCTTCAAACATCGCCTCAAACATCACACTTCTACATATATATCAGAGTTATCTACCAATCCTCCTCGTAGACAATGGCTCCAGTAGAGACAACTGCAAAGCCGGAGCAGCCAGAATCGCCCAAAGTCGACCACAAACCTGAAACTGTGCAAAATCCGTCTACAGACCCAGCTACTACCGGACATCAGCAGGCTGGCAGTATAGACCCGGCCATGGCGAAGTCTCTTGCAACCTCGCTCAGCTGGGAGTACGTATCCAAGGGAGCGCTAATAAAACACCGCTAACGATTCCATAGCGATCTCTCTGAGAAGCTCTTTGAGCCAACGCCGTTTAAGGGGCGGAAGTGATTGTGATGGAAGGAATAGGAAATAGCCTTGGATAGCAGGGCTGGGTTGTTGGATATAGGGTCTTACGTTTTTGGTCTTTCCAGGTTGCTTTGAATGTATCAGATCGGCCATATATAGCCAAGTTTGAGCACGAAATCCATGGTTTAATGCAACCGCTAGAATATCAAAATGATAGCGTGCACCGGCAGACGCTTTGGAAATATTACTTTGCCAACCTAACCTCAATCGAGTACTGTATCCATCATCAGTCGATGCGCAAGTGACTTACCAGGGTGAATCGACGAAGCAGGCTTTCTTCTTTAAGCAGCTACCGTATCATGCCGGAAGCATAGGCCACTGGTGTATCCAGGGGGACAACAGACTCAATTTGCTCAATCGCTGTCCCGGGTTGGCCGCGCAAGAATAGACCTCCAAATTGTAGGCTACTGGTTCACCCAGGGATGAGTGAATCGACTTCCTGGATCGTCCATCCGGCGTTGGTTTCCCAAGATAGATTAGACTCACTCCTACTGTGAAGTATGGGAGACTCGATATATATATAAAGGTACGGATTTCCCCTCGACATTGACCACTCTTCTTGAAGCACCATCTGTACTTCCGTACCAAAGCATCATTGAGCCAACGCAATCTGCCAATGGCAATTTCGAATCATTGCTACCACTCATTCAATCTCTTGAAATCCGAATCGACGCTCATTCAGTGGGTTTGCAGCTTATGCCACAGCGGGCCACATTGGTACATCTTTGAGTGCAATTATTGCAAGTTGAAGACTTGTCGGCCCTGTACGACTAAGGGGAAGCCTGTGAAATAGTACATTACTATCTTTCGACACTCTCTATCCTCTGGAAAATGCCCAATGACAGATCTTCATTCGTATTTCTTGACTGACTTTTGTATTTACTCTCGAGCATCAGAACCTACTTGCCTCCTTGAGCATGGCTCCAACAGAGATGAATCAGGACAGCACACCCATATCCCATCAGCTTCCAGCTACGCCACCGTGCAGCCCGGATTTGTCATCACCCGAGCATAGCAGGTTGAGTTCACAAGCTGAGAGCTCGAGTCTCTTCCAGTCTGCTCAAGCTCCCACAACCGACGATCTCGACCGCCTCGATTCAAATCTTACGAATGTACAGCTGCTTGTCTTGGCAAAGAAATCAAGGGATGGAGAAGCTGGAGCTCATGATCTGTAAGTCTCCAGAAATGGGTAACTTCCTGTCAGCTAATAACCTACCCTCGCAGTGGGGACCGAGAAATCCATACCTCTGGAGATGATACGCCTATCCTCAATCTGCCTTTGTTTCACGAAGATGGATGGGAGCCCATTTTCATTTCCCAAGACTCTGGCTCTGACCTGTCTCACGATGCTTCGTCCGATGGGGGATTCAGTGATACATCATCTGGCGAGGCTTCCAGCGAAACATCCTCTAACGGGGACTCCAGCGAGGCAGGCGAAGAATATATTGATATTGATCTCCTCGATGGTTACGAATACCCAAGATCTGACCTTGCCGACAACACAACGCATCGTACTGGGCTATAGCAAGCCGGGGGAAAAGGTGGAGGTTGGCTATCGTGACCAAGGAAGTTCACCAGAGCCGTGTCGAAGGAAACTATGAAGGTTCGTTTCTGATCGAGACCGGGGGATTTTAAGAATCGGAGGGGGCGAATTTGAGTTGGTGATTTGGGACTTTCGTGTGTCGATGTTTGATACCTTACAACATTACCGCAAGAGAGTCTTGATCCCCAAATCGTTCCTTATGTGACACAATTGAAAGGTTCATGCACCGCGTATACCCATCTTTGCCGCAGCTTCTGAATATTTGATTCTTGAAGCTCTTGGTACCGTTGTCGAGGACACTCCTGTCGGAGTTTGGATCCCTTCGAAGGTGAAGTGTTCATGGTGACGATGCTAGATCACAGCCCGAAAACTTTCTTCCCAATGCGCGGTACTAGGCCAAAATACGTCCAGTGATAGCTAGCTGGCATGACGTGAGCAAGAGAATGGGTCGGTTAATTTGAGCCTCATTGGACCGTGCCAAGAACCCTGCCCGGCCGTTCAACCTCCTGCCTACGGACCCTTTTTTTTTGCCAGGAGAACAAGGCACAACTACGGCATTTCCCGCCACAGCAGCCGCCTCAGCGATCATCCAGAAGCTGGTGAACAACTGCATACAGAATTGCCTGTACCATTCACGGCTGCCAACAACCATTGAACGACAGGTGAAATTCTTTTTTCCACCAACTCAGTTCATCATGACCCCAATCATCCCCATTCTGGATGGTAGGCCAGCATCCAGCCTTCATCATGTCAGACCTCTCTCCATCCCTAATCTTCGATACATTTCACAGCAACACGACTGCACTACCTACAGAGATAAATACGCAAATCGTGGGTTATATCTTCGCGGGCGCTCGAATATCACCCCTCGGCGGCGGTTTTAGGACCCATGCCGCACACCATCCAGTGGCATCAGTATCGAGGGCATTCCGATCGATCTACGTCAACTACCCTTACTCAACTTCCACGGAAGGTAGAGAGACCACGCCAGCCAGACTCCGTATTGGCGAAGCCCTCGAGTTCAGCGACTTGAAAACCCTGTCAGCCTTCTTCGAACACGGTCCGGGTCGAGATGCTACAACTCTGCACAGCGTTCGATTCCTCAGTGTATCCTATCTTGACGATGAGAATGCCACGGGTTGGGGTCAGCGAACTACCGACTATGCTTACGAGGCTTTTGAGTACCTTTATAAACACTGGGGTTCTATGCGAATATCATGGCTTCGACTCTGTATCCCTT
>Ga0207879_100138_pt1 | contig 65966 bp, 68 predicted proteins | sample LinPmetageLP24_FD_184045 | JGI IMG/M metagenome (GOLD analysis project Ga0207879, IMG submission 184045) | Marine viral communities from the Pacific Ocean - LP-24 (SPAdes) | ecosystem: Environmental > Aquatic > Marine > Oceanic | place: Pacific Ocean | collected 2009-08-30 | reverse complement strand
ACATATAAGCTTGACTTACTTAGATAAAATAGTCGAACACACTTATGGTTATAATAATATAATATCAAATTCAAATATAAATAAACAAATCCTGGAATGCGAAGTTTGCCTTAAAAGTAAATTTACTCTATTATACAGTGAAACGGTTAGCAGGATGCTGTTTTCGGGGGTTTTGGTCGCTGTTTTTAGGGGTCTGCTAACCAGTTCTCGGCTAAATCCACACCCCCATCTCTCTTCACCACGCACCTCGATCCAGGAACCCTAGACCGTGCACTCGGAGAGAGTCAGCACCTCTTCTTCTCGTCTCACTCATTCATCGCTTCTTCTCATCTTCCAAGTCCCCACCTGGCAGCCCCCCGAATCGTGCGGGTGCCAGAAACAGTTCATTGTGATCAACTCCGATCTAAGTATAAAGGGCTGGCACCTGCTTTCGTACCCTCCTTCGTTCATATCGCCCACTCCCTAACCCACATTATCTCCCTCTCTCGATATCCCCCGTTTCAGTCCCTGCTTCTTTGTCTCTTTGTCTCTTCTTCACCTCTTCCTCTCTTCTTCACACAGCCTCTTCTCCTCGCACATGTGTCTATGCCTCGAGCGAGATATAGTGAAGATGTGCCGATACTCGAGGATGAGAGCACCTCCGACTCCGACTCCGACAGCTTGTTCGATAACGAAGCAGACTCTGGAGCTGATACCGACCTGGACAGCCTCCTAGCTGAGGAGGATAGTGATGACGAAGAAGATCTTTTCGACGATGAAGTACGACACCCTCCAGAGCATTACCGCGCCAACGCTGCAAACCTCGACGTGCAGCGTCTCCGACAAAGGCGATACAGCCCAAAGACGCAGGCTCAGCTTGATCGGGTGAAGGAGCACCACGAACAGTATGAGCCATATTTATCTCACCTGCATTGGATGGATTTTACTGACCTTTATTTCGCATTCAGATACTGCACTTTCCAGACCTGGGATCCAGCGAAATGCTACGACGAAATCTCGCCCCAATTTATCCACGGCTTTCTGAGCTGGGCGTGCGATCAACGACGAGGGAAAGGTGGCCGGAGGCGGCCAGGAATCAAATACGCAAGCTCGCTGGAGACATTTTGGAAGTGCTACCTGATAGTATACAGGATTGAAACTGGGAGGAGGATTGATCCTATGATCCAAGTGAATGGTCAAGATGTGAGCCTTCGCACTTCGCACATTCTTTTAAGGCCGTGGTTGATGCTAACTAGATACCTAGGTCGTCAAGATCGTAGCAGTAGAAAAGGACCTCGATTTCACAAAGCGGCCGAGTGCGACCATGTATGCGGAGGATCTAGCTGAATTCGCGCGAGTCCTTCTAGCTACGACCGAGATGACTTTTGATATCGGATGGCTCCGAGTCCAGCTCGTCCTATTCTGTCAGCTTGCAGGTATCACAGGCAATCGACCGGAGGCTCTAGTTGAGCTCCGGTATCGACACCTGAAGTTGACCTTGATCCGAGATCCCGACGGAGGCGGTCGTCCGCGTCTTTTTGTTGAACTGACGCCCGAATTCACGAAACGATATCTCGGCGCCAAAGATATGTACGTTCCCTTCCTTCGCTCCAGCTATCTTCGTTTAATTTACTGACCGTTGTTAGGAACGAATTCAAAATCCCCGAGATTATTTACGATCCAACCCTTGTGCTCAGCCCGCACGTCTTCCTCCTCGGCATGCTATTCAAGGCTCGCGCATTCAAGTCTCCGAGTATCGATTGCCCGGAAAGGTTATACAGCCTCAAAGTCCTCAAGGGACTTAATGAGCAACCACTGCCGCTACGAGACGAGATGAACGACGAGTTCATCTTCTGCGAGGCGGTTCGTGAAGCACAAGGCGTTCGTATTGCTCGGGAGCTGCAGCTCTCATCAGGGTCGGTACGGTACCGGATGAAGGTAGGGGGCGAGATCACCGGCTTTGGCCAGGTGTTGAAGCCTTACAATCTCCGAGATGGTTCAGCCAAAGGGTTGAATGAATGTCGTAAGTGCCGACCCTCCATTACTCAAGCATCATACTGACTTCAAGTTCTTCCAAACAGCGGATGTTAGCGATTCCCTCCAGAACAAAATTTTGCAGCATGCAAGCATCGGCACCTTCTTGAAACACTACCTCAATGACATCAACGTTGACCTTCAGGGCGTGTATCGAAGGCTGGACACTCAAAAGGACCTGATGCGGTTTGCATGCTCCATGAGCCGCTCGATCGACCCCCGCCGCCCGCGGAAGCTGACACCGGAACAAACTGCGTCTGTGAACGACCTTCCATATATCTTGAAGCTGCACAAACGAGTCAACGACCTGTCCAATGCTGCTGTCGGGAGCCGGAAAGATGACAGGCTCCAGAAGGCCATCAAGCGATTGTATAACGAGAAGCAGCGGAAGCGGAGAGAACTCCTCAAGGATGTTAAGGAACGGTACAAGTCAGAGCAGCCGGTGAAGGATAGCGAACGGCAGCTGTCAGGCATGGTGGTCGATGAGGACACACGAGACGCCTTGGTCCGGGCAGACATGTCGCCAGAGCAGCTTGGCTTGATAGACGCGATCCTTACCTTGCCTGGGAAGTCACCCGAACAGGAACTGCAACGGAGAATCACGGCTATCAATGCGGTTACGTTGTACTGCGGCGTAGAAGAGGGGGCACCGTCTCGCCATGTTCGGCGTGGTCCTCCCGGCACGGTCGTCAGCCCCCCCGTGCAAGCCGCCGAGCCAGATGTCGCACTCCGCAAGGCAATATCTTCTATCAGAACCGACAAGAGGCCCAAAGTATGTTTTGTCTGTATTGGAACTCCGCACCTGACAATGGGCGAGAGGGTCGCCGAGTACGCGAACCCAGGTTCCTTGAGTCGACACTTTGTGAGGAAGCATGTAAGCAAATTGAAAGATGGGCAGTTTGTTAACTGCATGGACTGTGGTGTTCGGCTCAAGACCCAAAAAGACTTGCTGATCCACGCAGAGAGGTTTCACGGGACAGTTTCACGAGTTCCGGCCGAGCGACTGATTGTCTAGATTGCCGTTTGTTTTGGTTACCATGACTTTGAGGGCAAGAACGAGAGCTGAATCGTTCAGGACCGTTCGGCTACTTGCTTTTCTTGATTTGATTTCATTACGCGCAAAGGTGATCGCATTGTCTCAACATATCGTGCTCTGCTGTGGGTTGAGGAATTAGCTCCGTGATCGTGGTCTGAGTATGGTTCAAAACGCCATCCTCATCTTAAGCTTGTCCTTCTCCATGATCTCGTCCTTCTTTCTCATGAGCTCCTCCATATCCCATGGACAGCTCACGTACCTCCCACCTAGCCAGTCCCTGCGCTCGGCAGCCAACCATGCAATCGTATCCCCAGCTATATCCGGACGATGAGGCAATGCATTCCGCATCATCTCCGGCGCGGCCTCAGTAATCCTCGTCTTAATCGCACCCGGATTCACACAAAATGCCAGGAGTCCTACATCACCATATTCCAACTGCAAGGACTCGGTCCACCTCAAAATCGCGAGTTTTGAACTTCGATAACCCCCGCTCAAAGAACGAGCGCTTAATGCGCCTGAAGAGGAGACATTGATCATTGTACATAAACCGTCGTGACTAGCACGAGTTGAGAGCTGCATGGGGAGAAATGTGCGTGCCATATTGAAGAGTCCGTGAAGATTGACTTCCCATGTTCGCCAGTACACATCCGGGTCTGAATCGAGGAATGGCTTGTAGGGTTCCATGTGGGCCGCGTTGTTCACGACAATATCCAGACGCCCGTCAAAGCCTTGCGACACGATGTCATGCATTGCTTGAACGCTGTCTTGCCTCGCAATGTCAACCGTGCAGCTTAGCACCACGGGCTCTGGGCGGCCAGCTTGCGTTGCGGCCAGCTTCAACTTCACTGCAAGATCGCCTGACACGTTGTGTATATCCGCTATTGCGATGGCGGACGCTCCAGCGCGAGCAAATGCTGTGGCTGTGGCGTATCCAATTCCGTCCTCCCATGCTGCGCCTGTGATCAGAACGCGTTTGCCGGCTAGATCCAGCTTTAATGGGGAAATGTAGTCGTAGGTCGTGGAGTGACGTGTGGCCGTAAAATCGCCGCCAGAAAGCTCTTTTCCGGCCGACATCTTTCGGGTTCAGATGGAATCCAAGAAGTATTGCAAGTATGGAGCTGAGATGGACTTGATTCATGAATGAGTACTTGAATCCTAAGACGATTACTTCCTGCATGCCAGCAAGGAAACAGCCGATAGCCAGGCCCTCACCTCGTCTTTGAGTTTTCCAGCAGCCGCTTGCGAAGTATGGTGTCGTCCTTGGATCTCTTGTTCGTTTGACGGACCGTTGGGTGGACGTCTTGTCAATTATTTTTTCAGGTAATGGAGACTGAAGGCAAAGCGTAGCGAAGATGAGGGCAGCTGAAAGGCGTGTGGCTTGGTGTTTCCGAAGTGGCTTGCATTATCAGACCATATATCACACCACTTTGAAAGAGATCGGCAAGTGTGTTTCAAACCCTAATACGTATTAAGTCGCTTGGTTTTATTCGGGTTACTTTCGACCCCCACCCTACCCCCCCTTCTCCTCTGCCCCCGCTTCTCCTCTGCCCCCGAGGTCCTTTGCTATAAGCAGTTGACGTCCAGGCTCTCTGAATCACAACCATACATCTTGAGCGTCAGGGCCCCCGTTTTGGATATAGTCCTCGATTTCCATTTGGGACGAAGCTTACCATAACATCTCGTCCTTGTTATTTGATGCTTTTAAGATCTCCTCGCTCCCTTCCTCCTTCCTCCAGATCCTCTACTTCTGAATCCGGGGACCGCTGCTTCGCAATCTTATGCACTCCTCGAATATACGGCACAGCGAGGGAACTGCCGCTGACCTTAGAACTAAACCGGAGGAAGTTATCACATCGGCGTGGTAAGTGTGGATATTCGCCAACCTCGAAGACGATATAGGTTTCCTTTCAATCTGTGTTCACACGCACAATGCTGCCGCTGTACCATATCGATTTATGATCATATCACTTGGCAAACTAGTCGCTCGCTAAGCATATATGCGCCTCTCTTCCGACGTGCAACAATTTTTGAGCCCCATCTTTGAAGGATGGACTGACAAGTGCAAGATGAGAAAAAACGATTCAATGTTAGAGCGGGGAGCCGTTCTGGAATCAAGCCCTGCTAGAAACAATCCAACGCTAGCTGGTGCCTACCATACTAGGAAGTTTTGGCGGTCAGCGGCCGCAGAATATTTCCACCAGCAGAATATTCTACTGGCGGAATTCTCCTAGATTTGGCTGATATTTGGGCAGAATAATCCTGCTCGTAGAATATTTTGCTGGCGGAATACTCTACGATTCGGCTGACATCTTGAGTAGAATATTCTGCTGACAGATACTCTGAAATACGGCTGAAACATGCGTACGTCACCTAGTCATCAATGGGGTGGCCTAAATGGAGGTGTCCTAAAACTGATGGCTCACAACTGATGGGAGCAGGGGGCAGAGACAAGGGGCAGAAAATAGTGCGGAAAGTTAATGTCCAATAGTCCTTGGCCTGAACCCAGGTACCCTATTCAGCTCCCTTGCCTAATTCTAATTATATCCGGGATCGACGAGGAGCCGTATCGGGCCCCAATTATCCAATAGAGATAGTGTCCAAGTGACTCCCCTGCCTTTTTCCAATTATAGCCTTGGCGATCGACAGGAATCGACAGGGGGCCCGATCGAGCCCCGCAACCTGTTCGATAAGCGAAAGTCAGAGCCAACAGGTTGGTCTTTGCTGATGACGCTTGATGGACGAGCCTGGGGGTTTGAGCTACTCGGTCACGTGATAAATAGGACTGGAATGGCTTTTTGTTGCACGTCGCAAAGAGAAGGGAACTTTTCGTGCCGGGCCGCAATGACAAGCAGCTATAGGATAGGACTTGAAACTTCATTTCTAGAATTAAGTATCTCTCCTTTTTCTTTATTCACATATGAATCATCAAAGCCTCCATAGTCTCGTGTTTCAGTCTTTGAAGCTTCAGCTCTATCTCTTTCTCATTTCCCCTATCGTACCCTATATTCTCCCTTCCAAAAAGCCCCTTCGAGTTGTTTTCCTGCCTCGCAAGCTTAGTTAAGAGATATTCCTCCTTTATCTGGACTTCGCCCTCGGCCTCTCTAATTCTTCGTAGAAATAGGTTTCAACTGAGGTGCAGAGTTCAACGATGGCGCCCGATGCGGCTCCCTGCCGATCCCTGGGCTATAATTAGAATGAAGCAGGGGAGCCGGATCGGGTACCTGAGTTTAGACCAAGAATGGAATTTTCGGGGTACGGCTGGACAGTAAATCTTTGCACCATTCTCTGCACCCTGTCTCTTAGGTGAGGTCATTGTGTGTAGCCAATGAGAGGAGTCGGGGTTGCACTGTCTCCAATGATTTTGTGCTGTGATTTCCGGGCAGCCAACTCCACCAAGTCATCCCTTCGAGAGTTTGAGTGGGATCTTGCGCAGATGACGTTCGTTACAGAAGCTGACAAGCAATTGCTAGTTGGCTGGGTCAACCAGCTCAATATACCGGTGTATACGCCGTTAAATATTACGGCAAAGGGGAAAGGGACAGCAGCCGCACCACCAGGAATGAATGGGGCAGCATTTGCGTAACGACACAACAGCCGGACAATACTGATGATCTTGCTCTTGCGACGCTAGCGGGACCCGTATTTTTGGCATTGTCTTGAGAGAATATGGTTGGGGAATTTTCAAATGGTCGTTTCAGCATCTCATTTCGAAGATAATCGATTTGTTTGAGGGATTCTAATGGTTTTTGATTTTGTTGAAAAGAACCTGTTTGGACATCGGTAATTTGGCACTCTAATTTCGAATTGAACGATATCAGTCAATGCAAGATATCTAAACCTGGATGACTAAGTCAACTTTGATACGCAGATTGTTTATTTTATTTTATCTGGAGACATCATCAACCACCCAAGTTGGAGGAGTGAAGCCGGTTCGACGAGCTGGGGAACTTGGGCAAGTCGGAATCTTGGGGGAAGGGTGATGAGTCATTCATCCTTTTGTACAAATTCATTAAATGCCTTGACGAGCATTCAATCACAACTTCTTCCCCAGCCCGTTCAAATATATGGCTAAACGTTCACCAAATTAACTCCAGCTTTCCTGAAACAAGTCCCAGATCCCTATGTCCGCGAAGTGCATAGTTCAGTGACTGAGAATTCCATTTGCCCTATGTACTTCGCCTAGCCACTGCTCACTCCTGCGGCAAATACACCGACACTTCCAACCCCCCTGGGAAAGGTATTGTAAGGGTTCTAAACCCATTCTCTGGACGTCGGATATACTCAAGAAACTCCTTATATAAAAATTTTGCGACACCCACATTATCTGTGATAACGATGGCGCCGCGTTTGAGCCTGGGTTGAATGATCTTGAGGGTAGGAAGGGCTAGGGGCGTCCAGACTGTGTGATATCAGCGTGTATTCTTACGAGGGGATGGGAAGGTTAGAGAAATAAAGTAAAAGTGCAGCGTACTATCCAGCAGCAGCATGTCAATTTCCTGCGGCATGCCTGCCTCAACTTTCAGAGTTTCCAGCAAATCCCCTTCGCGGAGTTCAATCCACGGCTCTACTTCGTCTCCAGCCTCCTTCCAATATTCCCGCGCCCTGACTGCCTTAAGATGTTCCTTTTCTGTAGCAATCACCTTCCCTGCGATTGTGGTAGCTCGAAGAGAGGTCTTTCCTTGCGCCACATTCTGACCCACAGCCAATGCCAAATATATCGTCGAGACCCCAAAACTGGTACCCGCCTCAATCACGTTGCGCACTCCTAAACTTCTGGCTAAGAGATAGATAAATCGACATTTGTCGGCCTCCAAAGCAACAAATTTGTCCTTCATGTGCTCGTCAGCGGTAGCGGACCAGATCTCACCAAACATCAAGAAACGAACAAGTCGAGAAGAGTAAAAGAATATCTGGGAGAAAGATCTTTCTTGGGCTTCCGATAAGGCGTGCAGTCTCTGCAGAAGTTGGAGCACCTTTGGGCTAGCCACGACGGTTGTGGGTGAACTAGAAGCCATTATAGAGGATTGGGCGAGAATGGAGTCAAAGGAGAAGTGAGATGTTATCTATGCGCTAGGAAACTTCTCCCCATCATGAAAGGCGAGGCCTTAAAGTAGGGTGATCGGAGCAATGTTGTTACTTTCTGACTGACGAGCATGTGCGGGGACCCATTAGCGGAGCGCGTGACAAAAATCCCCGGCTTTTAGGGGGTGGCCCACCTTTCAATTGTTCTAAGCGAGCATCTTAAAATCTATTTATGCGCATTGAGATTGGAAAAAGAGGGGGAAGCAGAGAACCTCTCGACCCATGTCAAGATAACTTCACGAAGGGCAGCTAGTAAGGTCGTCGGCCCGCCTCTTGGCGCTTCTCTCTCCGAACCATCGGAGAGTCTAAGCGATTCTTGTTCTGTCGGCCATCCTCCCATCGGCGGTCATCACCCACCAGAAGTATTCCAGCAGCTCATCAGAGACTCCTCGTATCTTGTCCTCACGGATACTGCATCGCATCCTAGATTATCCAGACTCACGACACGATGGCGTGGTCAAAATCTAATCGAATTTCGGTCATGTTGGCTATTGACGCGGCCTTCTTCCTGTTGGAGCTAGGTGTTGGAATGGCCGTGGGCTCTCTGGCTCTTATGGCAGATGCCTTTCATATGGTGAGATAAGACGGCACTCTTGCGTTGAGAACGTGTGCTATACTAACAGCGCGTTAGCTCAACGACATCATCTCCCTCGTCGTTGGCTTGTGGGCTGTAAAAGCTGCTCAGAAACCACGGTCCGACAAATACTCATTCGGGGTACCCTTGAGGGAGAAGAGCGAAGTCGTTCTTGAGGCTGTGCAAACAGGGCGAGTTTCCCTTGTTGTTGGATTCTCTTGTCCTCAAATTCCCTTGCACCTAATTCTTTTGCACCATGATTTCATGACCGTCCTGGTCCTCACATGGGAGAACCTCTCGGGCGTTAGCTGTCCAGCAAGATGAACAACGTCGTAGGGAGCGAGAGGCCCTAGATGAGTCTACAATACGAGCACGTCTACGGCATAAGGAGAGGCTCCAAACAGGATCTCTTATACTAGAAGAGCAGCATCGCCGGGACAGGAGAGACCAAGATGATGCGGGGCAAGCATACTTGCGTCGTAGGGCTATTGCCGACGCTCGAAGCGCCCAGCAGAAGTCACTCATAGAAGGACGTATTGTTGCCTTCAATGGAGTCCTTCCATCTTTCCTAGATGAGGAGTACCAGTATATAAAGCAGGCATCGACCGATTTCCCAGAGAGGATCACCTCCAATATCCAGATGGGGTGTATGAAGAAATATCAGAGGGCGATCTCGGACGCCTCGAGACGTTTACCATGTGGACTTTGTGGGGTTCTATTCCAGGAGGACGAGATGAAGAGCATCAGTCTTCAAGACGACAACCTCCAGTACTTCCTCCAGAGGACGAGGACGGCCCCCGACTGTTGCGCCGTCAAAGACGATATGGTCAGCCTGTGTACGACCTGTAACTCGGCGATTGCAAAACGGGCCATCCCTCCACTTTCGGCTGGTAACTTTGTCAACTGCTTCTGTCAAGACTACCCAGAGGCGCTAAAGAATCTCAATACTGTCGAGGAGGCTTTTATAGCACGGGCTCATGTCATTGGCATCTTCTTAAAACTCACTTCAGGTGCTAAAGGGGGGGTCAGTTATAGGGGGAGTCGCGGTCATTCTGTCGCTGTGAGGCAGGATCCGAGTGAGCTCTTGAAGATCTTACCAACTGCGAGGTTACGAGATCATACGACGATCACCGTCAGTTGGGATCGCGGGACACCGCCCTCAGAAGAGAACCTTGCACGGTTTTGTTCTGTTGATAAGGCAAAGGTCGTGAACGCCTTGTACCGTCACACTGCTGGCACTCTGATCTACTCTACAAAAAGACAAAAAGGCAAAAAGAAAGAGCAATAAAATCAGAAAAGAGGCAAAAACAGCCACCGCCATGTAGGCATGTAAAAAATGAGACAAGCTCGCCCTCAAAAACGCCAAACGCAATGCAAAATCCAGACCCCCGTCCCTAATCCCAAATTCCCATGCTGTGCTGTGCTTGCTGTGCGTGTTGGCATATCATCGAATCGATCGGTCCTGTAAAAACGAATGAATGCTGCAATGTTGCAAGAATGTAAGGTAAAGCCGCCACCGTCGCCGTATGAAGAATCTTATTTGTACAGTTGAAAACACAAAAGTCAAAAATAAGAAGACGAAAGTCGATGTCGAGGATCCGCAAGGCAAAACGCAAAGTGGTATCCGACTCCGAGTGCCATGCAATAATCCGCAGCTATTCGCGCAAATTCGCAAAGCGAATAATCAGATCATGAACTTCATGTCCAAGACCCGGATAGCTCTCTGGTCCTCACCAACGATGTTTAGCTTCTCGTGAGGAATGTCTGTTCGTCTCTGGTTGTCACCATTGCTGGCCTTTGGGCTCTTGCTACCTGTGCGGCTGCTGTTGCTCTTGTTGTCTGAGATGACCGAGACCGAGTCTGTAGCGTGAACCAGGTGCGAGATACTGGGGATACTCTGGGCTTGGGAACTGCCGTTGGCCTTTGGAGTATCCTTTGGTGAAGAAGATCGAGCTCCTGTAGGAGTGCTTGGTTGAGATTGAGATTTTGGTTGAGAGGTGTTCTGGGGAGGTGTGGATGTTCTTGGAGGTTCGTTGACCTGGACTGGAGGAAGAGAGATCTGGGCAGCTGCCAGACGAGGGTCGAGCATAGAGGGCGCTTGTAAGGCTCTCTGTGCAAGCTGGGCTTGTTGTTCTGCAACAAGTCTAGCTTGGGCGACACGTGGGCTTGCGTAGCTAGGCATCAGGTTCGCGGCGGTTGCGGTGCTCATTCCTCTCGATTGAGGTGGTGGAGGTGGGGGTGGTAGTGACGAATCGGAGAGAGATGGAGGTGGCCGGTCAAAGGCGGATTGCGGATGAGGGATCATGCCATTCGGTATGTGGCCATTGGTCATGTGTGGGCTGTGATGTTGGTATGGCGAAGAATGAGCCGAACCAGGAGGTGGTGGTAGAGGAGAGTACATTGGGCCTGGGTAATGTGGGTATGGTGGAGTAGCAGCAGGGGAAGGTGGCCACGAGTAACCGGGTTGGTGATATCCATAAGGTGGAGGGGGACCACCTCTGTGTGGTGATTGCATTGGTTGGAGTTGAATGTGTGGACTGTGCTGCATGGGTGCTCTCGTAACTGCTGGTCCCTGTGCCTCGTGTACTGTTAACTCTGGATACATTCCCTTCACTGGGACAATGTGTCGAAGCTGTGGATCTGTAGTGGGCATAGGAAGCTCTGGAGCACCGGGGTGTGGTCGAGAGTAGTAACTGATCAAGTGTAGATGTTGACCGGTGGAGGTGGTGATGCTGAAGGACTGCTTCATCAATCCATCTGGCTTGTATCTGTATCCGTCTGGTCCCTCGCCATCCATATCAAGATCCTCATCACTTCCTCTCCCACTGTCTGGTGTCTTTCCATTCGAACGGCGGATAGGCGGTGGCACGAATTGCCCACCTCCCCTCTTGCCCTCCATCTCTCTGTATGTCAAGAAGCTGCCCGAAACTCTGCTGGCACTCCATGACTTTCCGTCTGTCCATCTTCTCATGCCTGCTTCCCTCTCATCCCAAACAAACACTGAGCCGGACTTTATGGACTGTCTCTCTTTCTCTGATAATCTTCGCTGGACTTGAGGTAATAATCCAAGACGGCAAGCTTCAAATAGCTTGATGGCGTCCGCAGGGGACCGTACGTGGCCGTAATATGTATCCATCTCGTCTGTAGTCGTCTGTCGCACACAATTGAGAATCGATGCCTTCTGCGTGCTTGTTCGAAGTCAAGGCGTGATGTCCTTATACTTCTTCAGCACATTCGAGCAGGAACTACTCGATCGCTTGACCGAAAGTAGCAGTCTATGTTTAGAAAACTGCTGCAGATCTAGCAGTCTTAAGCGGCCTTGGGAGTTAGAGGTAGTTGGCTAGGATGCGCTCGCTGCCAAGCCCAATAATGGAGTAGAACGTTCCCATGTGGGTGTGCGCAGACAGACAAGCAGGGCAAAAGTAACGTACCTGGTGAAGAAGAATTGCATCCGGGGGTGAAATGAAGCTATTCCCAAGAGTTCGACTTAGGAATGCTCAAGTCCAGTGCTTGATCGCAAGAAGTGGATTTGAAATCGGCGGAAGTCCGGATAATTGTCGGTCGGGTGGGATTGGTCACGAGAATTTCACCTGACTCGGAATCTGGAATTGGTGAAGGGCTGTCTGAAATGCTGTATCTTCAAATCGTCGGTGTCTGATATCCCCCCTTCAGTTGCAGTGACAGACAGACAGTGATGTGTCTGGAAGCTGGCTGTATCGATGCCGTACTGTGCAGTGGTATTCAGCTGTATGGTACTGCGTTGCTGTATTGCTGTGTTGCTGGATGCTGGATGCTGGATACTGTACTCGAGTGTACGATGTGCAGCGTCGTGGTGCTGTCCAGTGCCTTGCTTGCTTTCTTTCTTTCTCTCTTTCTCTCTAGGAAGCACAAGGCGGCGGATGTCTGCGGTATATCAAGTCCTGTGCAACTGGGCGACTGCGCTACTCCAGCATAACTGCTGCGCTCCCCGGCGACAAGACAGAGCCGTTTTGGGGTTCGCTCGCACGCTGGTGGGCGGATTGGCCCAAATTATCTTAGATTAGGTTTTGCTGGCAAGGACGCCAGGGATGGTAAGGGTGGTCAGGGTGGTCAGGGTCAACATCTTTCTGCATCAATAAAATGATAATTCGTCTTCCCAAACCTCCTTCTCTCCTATCTCAATTGCAACTTACCTCACCTCACCTCACCTCACCACGACGGGCACCATCGATCGATCGATCCAGGCCACGCAAGCGGTCCTACTGTACCTCAGCAACCACACCACCTCCCAAACACAGCCAAACACACCCAAGCGCGGCGCCACATGGCAGCTTCCACACCCACCCTGACATCATTACGAGCTGGATTTGTTGGTCCGTTCGTATTTGATTTCACCACCGATCGAATCGAATCACATCGCATCGCACCGCACCGCACCGCGTCATGAAAACGCAACGCTCCAAGCCTCGTTTACAATTCGCGGGCACTCATTCAAAACCAACACCCGGCGTGATGTGGTGCGGAAGCTCGGCATAGCCTTCTTTTCCATTGCTGCACGATGTTTCACTGGCTGGCAACCTGGGCAACTTACACTGCTGGTAACACTGCTGTGTGCGATGATGGCGGGCGACGGAGAAATGCAAGGGAGCCAGCCAGAAAGGGAAAAGGGAAAGGGTTGCCGGGATCGACACCCACCTCAAAATCATGCTTACTTCGAAGTAAATTTAGAATTTTTGACACGGTGTCGCTAAGGCGCCAAGATGCGCCACTGGGTGATGCGATGGTTTCGTATCCGACCACTCCAGCCAAGAGCGGATCCCTCCAAAGAAATTAAATACACTGCACGAAAGAGGAATATGGTTTGTGACTTCGTTTTCGGCTCGGCTTGGCTGACAGTGACATTTGTTCGGAATGCTTTCGGACGTCGTCCGACTTGCCTACTCTGCTTCTTCTGATCTCCTAGATGCCACTGCTGACACTGCTATCGTGCAGTACAACTTGAGTGGTGCACCACCAACATCACGCCAACGGATGCTTTGGACGAATTGCTTCAAGCAATTCTGCCAGGCAGTCCTAAGACACAAGTAAGGCTCCCCAACCCCTTGAATGGACGTCGTCGATTCTAACGAGTGCAGGGTTGGACAGGTCCCGACTGGTGAAGACATCCATCGATTCATGGATGCAATGGTCAATGTTACCAATAGCCGGTACAAGTCTGCTATGACTCGGACAAGACATAAACTTAAGGTTAAAGTTCTAGATTACCAGACCCAGCAGCATCCAGTCCAGTGTAGCACACTTTCATGCTCCAGCTGGGCCCTGGCTGTCCTGAATGGTCCTGAACTACCCTGGTACGTACCCTGAACACGAAATCCTCTCATTTGCACAGATTTCAGAAAAAGCTTGACTGTCGCTCACCAACACCGATCGGCCAGCCGGATCCAAGACTCCAAGAAAGAAGGAGAGAAGGAGAGGAGAGCGAACGGCCATATCTGGTCCACGAATATTTTATTATTTAATATTATTGTTATTAATCTCTTGTGAGTGGAGGGGTGGGAAGGGTGGAGGAGTCTATCAAATAAGATCGCTCGCTCGCTCTCGGTCTCTGTCGGTGCTACGCAAATTACTTCGTGGCAGGCCTAACTGTCCCGCCAAGAGCGAGAGAAGACTTTGCTTCTTATGGTAAAACATCTCGTAATTAAGAGGTACAATTGGCTCGTTTGCCCTTGCACAAAAGAATGCTCCAGACAGCTTGGCGGCATCAGATTCGCCAGCGACTAGAAGTAAGTTACCATAAAACCTTACTTTTGACCCCATACGAAGTAGATGCCCAGAACCGTGGCGTTTACTTGGCCGGGCTGCGCTGGGCTTGGCTTCAGAGAGACGCCCATCTTCTCAGGTGAGGGCGAAATCTGTCTTCTTTTCTTCACCACCAAGATCTGCCTGCCTTCCTAATCTAGAGGTGGGATAACTCCGGCCACCAAGCTTCCATTCACATGCTCTGCTGCTCCTTACTACGTGCGCATTTCAGGGTATCAATTCCAGAGATCCCTCGGCTTCCGTTCCATTCCTTTCCTGCCTGCCATGGAAAATGCCCCTGCGAATGCAAAGACGGAAGAGAAAAAAGTCCAAGGCCGCGCCCCGCTACAGGCAGCCAAAGGTGGGAGCGGTGGAGTGAGAGGGGAGGGTCGGTAATGAGCTGAGAAGAGGACCCGAGTTTCGGTACCGATTAAGAGGTCTATGATGATTGAGAGGGGTGGGGAAGAGGAAGTGGGATGGGGTGAGGTGATGGGGTAATTGGGTAGGTAGGTAGCCTTGCTGTATTTGGTTTCCTTTGCTCTTTAAACGGATCTATTGATTTCGGGATGTGGAGGAGGAGGAGAGGGGAGCTACTGTACCTCCGAAGATAGTTGAAAATAAATAAGCAATGATACCGGAACCTTTTCTCCTTGCTTATCGACTGCTTTGCTTAGGTATTATTGTCAAAGTTAACAATAGGGTTAATTCCAGAGTAAAATACTCTGCATACCTTACATACTTAGTAAGTACCTAGGTAGTCATGTAAACTTCAATTCCAAACCTCTCATATACGCGAGGTCTTCTCCTCTAATACAAAACAAAACATCCCAACTCTGAATCCATTCGGCTTCTCTTCTCGCTAAGCCGGCTTGCCTGCTAAGGTAATGGAGAGTGGAGAGAGTGGGTCCTGTTTGATCGACCCCCTGGTGGCTTTCCAGGTGCGTGCCGCGCAATCTGCTTAAGCGAGATCTATGCCAAGAGCCTGACGCGTCACCGTGAGTGAGGGGAGTTTTGTAAGAGGTCGATGATTAATCGTTTAGAGGTGTTTTTCCCTGGGGATGGGAGGTTACTTTTGTACGAAAGGGGGTTTGCAGTGGGTCTCGTCCACCCTTGTATTCTGCCTCGCTGATTCTGGAATTTTCTGGGGTAACCAGAACAATTCATAGTTTTCTACTGGAAGACTGTCTCGCCGCCTTTCTAGGGTGGACGAGACCCACTGCAAACCCCCTTTCGTACTGTTCTGCTCTATTCTGGAGCGTAAAGTAGGACACGGCGTGACTTGGCGCGTGCCGTGGTGAGGTGGGGTGAGAGTAAATAAAGCAATTGGAAGCTTTACTTGGTGGGCGATGGGGGAGCTTGGGTGAGTGGTGAAGGGCTTGGTGGCACTTGGGTCAGAGTACTGCAGAGTAGAGAGACCAGGCAAAGTGCTGATGGGAGGCGAAAAGGCGACAAAGGCTTCACGTAAATAGGAAAGAGATGTGACGAATACCTACGGTAGGTAAGAATGCAGATGGGATACGGGTAAGCAATTGAGGTGGCCAATCTTACTCTTGTGTCGTGCGAGTGATTTATGCATTTCTGTTTCTGTTTGACGTGTGCATGTGCGTGTGTTTGTGCTTGCGTAGCTAAAGTTCTTACCTTGAAGGCAATTTACTTTGTAAGACGGAAGATACCTACTGTAGAGAGAAGGAGGAGAAAAGTCGGATGAAGGTGGTGATGGAGGGGAACAGATGCATTATTACAACAAACTCCGGCTCTGATAGATCCGGATCTGATCTCCGTCTCTAGGTTTGATCAACTCCACTGTATTCGTGGCCAGAGCCTCATCTCGTTGTGATTGATGGATACTAAGCCCCAAACAGCAATTGTTGCATGTTGCAGGAGAGACTCGTAACTCACGCTTGCACGCCTGCTTGACCAAGACACACCTCGACGTAGCCGCATACTCTTCCTCCTCATCACCCAAACTCTGCTCACTTCTACTTCCACCTCATCTACAAACCCGATGCACAATATCTTCAACTGCTCCCCCTCATCATCGTTCGCCCTGCCCGCTTCAGCCACCGAGAAGAGCAGAAGCAGCAGCAGCAGCATCGCATCTATTCTTGCACATCCTCACCTCGACCTCGACCTCCTTCCTTCAACTCAGGAACTCCGGTCTGGAGTATCGACGACATCAACCGGAATCATAGGAAAGACACACGCAGAGAGGAGGTGCGATTTTTGGGCGGTGGACGACAGCGATTGCCTCGACTTCGACACCCTGCACATCGATCTCGAGTACGAAGTGGTAGTCGCAGAAGACATGGCCGACTCATCGGGCTACGGCTCGCAACGGAATGGGAATGGCGACTACGACGATACATGGGCGCGGGGATTGACTGCACAATTCGAGGGTTTATTACGGACGAAGCGACTGAATGAGCTGGATCGATCGAGGACGTCCTCACCATCACCAAGAGAGCGATCATCATCTAGCAACCTCCGAGCCGCCTCTTCTAATTCACAACAACCACAATCATCAGGATACAGACCGTCGACATCAAGTGGCTCCCAATTCGGTGCTACCCCTCCATCATATGCGTCGTTGAGAAGTTTACCCAAGGTCCCGTCACCACCTGCAGATTCGCAGTCGCAAAAGTTCAGGAATCTTCTCATCTCTTTATCACTCACACCTACGAAGTACGAAAACCCCGGACTATTGGACGAGGCGCTACAGGTTATCCCACTGGATCGGATATATAGCGAGGCAGAAGAGGAGAGTCAAGTGCTCCAGGCACAGGCTGAGAGTATAGGTGATGGACGAAAGCCGGAATGGGGTTATCAAGACTGTGTCATTCGCGCATTACTGAGGTATGTTTCGTTTATCTGATAATTGAATCATGCTGACTTCATTAGATAGTTCAAGCGGTCGTTCTTCTCTTGGGTCAAAAACCCTCCATGCTCAGTCTGTCTCTCACCAACTATTGCGCAAGGCATGATACCACCAACACCAGAGGAGTCAGCATATGATGCTCTGCGAGTCGAATTGTACAAATGTTCTGGTCGTGATTGCGGTGCTTACGAACGATTCCCAAGATATAGTGATGTTTGGCGGTTATTACAAACCCGGAAAGGACGAAGTGGCGAATAGGTCAATGTGTTCAGCATGTTGTGCAGAGCAGTAGGAGGACGTGTGAGATGGGTATGGAATGCTGAGGATCACGTATGGACGGAGGTCCACTCGGAGATGCAAAAACGATGGATCCACGTCGACGCTTATGAAGAGGCTTGGGATAACCCACGAATGTACGCTGACGGATGGGGAAAGAAGATGTCGTATTGCGTGGCCTTTTCCATTGACGGTGCCACGGATGTCACTCGACGTTATGTTCGCAAGCCCGAGCAAGCTGCCGAGAGAAATCGCTGTCCCGAAGAGGTGATGCTCTACATCCAGAATGAGATTCGTAATCTCCGACGATCCAACATGGCCAAGGACGAACGATTCAGACTTGAGAAGGAGGACAGCAGAGAGGACAGGGAACTTCGAGGATACGTCGTTACCTCGATTACTCAATCCATCGTCTCGAACCTTCGACCTGGTGAGCCGTCCACGATGAACGCTCGTCCACGAACACCGGAAGATCAAAAACTGCCTGCTGAGCAGCCTGCCGGTCGACAAAATGATGCTCAGGAATGGGCTAGTGCCAGAGACAATAGTCAACGACACCATCAACCACCTAGAGATCCATCACAACGCGGCTTCTGAACGACTCGATGAAATTCCGTCATACCACCAGCAACACCAACGGAAGTTGAAGGCATGTCAAGGCAGTCATTGATCACACGGCGCCATTGAGCGACCTGGATGTCGAATCTGTCAAGTATCATCATCGATACGATGCACGCGGATACCCCACGGCATGTCGATGCCTCATCTAATATCTTCATGTTGAAACGTCAAATCAACAATTCTTCGAACATGAACCATCTTCCATCACAAGAAACAACATCGCTTCCCTGTCCATACAGGCTTGTACTTATGCATTCGCGGCTGCATTTCACCGGGTCATCCATTTACTTTGTCATGTTATACGGCGTACCGTATTCGATGAACGTACACACTATATCAACATCGAACCATCCATCATCGTAATTTTATTTATCACTTGGGATGATGAGGATGCACTCATCTGATCTGGTTTTTGAGGTTGGATCTCGGGTTTTTGGGTTTTTGCTGTGCTGAGGCGGTGTCCGAAGCTGGTATACAGCTGCGTTTTTTGTGGGACTATCATTCGGGTTCATATGACCCGTGCGGAAATCTACAAGCAGACGGATCTACATTTTCTTTGTTATCATTTATCTATCTAGTTTTCAGAAAGGGGAAGATGCATGGCAGGAAAGGAGTGGGATGGAAACGGAATAGGACGGGATGAGATGAGTGATGTGTTTTATGTTGGAAATATGTAGAGATGAGATCGATGGGATGGGATCTGATCACTTACAGATCAAGGATGCTGAAAAAGTCATTCATACATGCATGCATACATGGTCTGATGATGATAGATATGAGAATAGAGCATGTTGGCTGCTTCAAACTGATTCGTTTTACATGACAATGAATGTGAGTAAAAAGGCGAACCCATAATTACCGTCTTGAAGTATTTTAGGTATGGATAATCTCACGGTCAAACTGAACAATTGCCTCCCTCACTCTGAGCTACGGGACCCTACCTCCTCAAACCCAATTACCTCACAGAAGAGAGAACGGAATATAACATTTAGATATCACTTATTTCTCATTCATCAGTCTGTAAGGAGATGAATATGAATATGCACCAGGTAATGGGTATATCCCACTTCATTCGTTCGTTCACTCCTACATACTCACTATTCCACCCCTTTGCCTCAACCAAGAGCTGCAAGACTAAGTGTACCTTCACACCCATAAGACAGACCCTGAAAATTCAAGCTTGACCCAGCCCTCGGCAAATCACTTACTCACTCACTCCCGTCACACCACACAACCTTTACACAGCTGCACGGGGCACGACACGACGAAAAGAGTTAATTGCTCGTGGGCTTGGCGGATACTTGGCTCTTCTCACCAAGCATGAGGTGATGACAGCCAGACATGGGTCGCTTTGGCTTATTTTCTGGAGTGTCCAGAAACATACTTAAATGATTTCGACTCATGTGCAGTTCGTCAAGTGCATCCTCTACCAATCCTGCTATCATGCACAGATTCGGGGGCTTAGATGGCTGGGCTGCGGACATTGCGTATTCGTTTGAACATTAATGTTATTTCATTTTTATCATTTTCTTCCATTGCTTTGCTCAAAATGAGCTTGGGGAGGCTTGGTTTGTGGGGGCATAACATAAGACAGGATGGAACGAAGGCAGGCGGAGTCGCGCCACGTCCGTGCCAGTCGACTTGTCCTGAACAGATGACAGATTCGATCATCACTTCGGATGTACTTGTACTTCAAAGTATGTCCCATCAAATAACCTTATCCTGCCCGTCTTGAGTGCCATTCTCTAGCGGGCGTGTACTTTGTACAGGTGGAAACAAGTACTGTGGTACAGCGGTCATCTTTTACCCCCTGTTTCTGGCAGGGGGTTTACCCTTAACCCAAGGAGGCAACATCATTAAAGCTATGAACGCGACACGCGTTTGTACTGTAAACACCATACAATTCAATGTAATTGACATCGCCATAATGAGTCTCTCTCTACCTGTTATTGAACCTTCAGTTTTTTATTAATTCCCGGAGACTCCTCTTTCTCGTCCTGTCTTTCAACCACCTGCCTTACCTACCCCGAAATCAACTAAATCTTCGCATTCTACACGCGATCAACGAAGGGATATTCGACTTCTCCACGAAATAGGCTGGTCCTATAAGCAAATCCATGATTACCTACCGTTTTAACCGACTTACGATCAAATCAAGTATGCCTGCAAGCCTTCTTCGAGAGCTACTCCAAAGAAGAAGACAGGTCGTCGGCCTATCCTTACACAAGCCCAAGTCGAAGATTTAGTCTTCTTTATATGCTCTTCCAGTCAAAACCGCCGAATGTCCTTCACTCAACTCGCTACGGTAATGAATTTCGGAGTCAAAAAGGATGCTATACGATCCGCCTTACTTCGTGAAGGTTTCCACCGTCGTTTGGCTTTACGAAAGCCTCCTATTTCCGAGAAAAACCGACAACTTCGATTACAATAGGCTGAAGAGCACGTCAATTGGACAATAGATCAATGGTATCAAATCCTATGGACTGATGAAACTTGGATTACTGGAGGAAGGCATACGCGAACTTGGGTTACTCGAAGAGCCGGCGAAGAGTGGGATCCTACGTGTATCGTAGAGAAACACCAAAGAAAGAAGGGTTGGATGTTTTAGGGTTGTTTCCACGGGCATACAAAGGGGCCAGGTATCTTTTGGGAAAAGGATTAGGGATCGATTAAGCAAGAGACTTACTGTCAACACACGGTTCCTGTTATCCACGGATATATCGAGTTGATGAAAAGAGAGGGAATACACCTTGTTTTGATGCAAGATTCGGCCCCAGGGCATACTGCGGGTGATACGAAGCAAGATCTAGCTGAAAGGGGAATCATAGTTATCTTCTGGCCTCCTTTCTCTCCTGATTTGAACCCAATCGAGAGAGTATGGCATATCATGAAGAACTATATTCAAGACCACTACCCCGAGAACCTCAATTACGAGAGGCTTCGTATTACTGTCAAAGATACGTGGGGAAAAGTAGGGGAATTTGAGTTCAAAGAGTTGATCGAGAGTATGCCGGCTCGCTGTCAAGCTGTTATTAATGCAAATAGCCTTTTTACTAAATATTAATTATTATTAACTTGATGTTGTTTGCATTATTCTACATAGAAGAGTACAGTGTAATCGCGTGTTGAGCGCATTGACGTGATGTTGCCTCTTTGGGTTAAGGGTAAACCCCCTGCCAGAAACAGGGGGTAAAAGATGACCGCTGTACCACAGTACGGATTTCTCGTCTGTGCTTCCCATACTGACCTAAGCTCTAAAGGGATCAAGTACTGAAATGGGGATCCAATCCAATACAGTTCGGACCCGACTGACCCACTGAAGTCTGAAGACCGGCCGAATCGTCCCCATGCCATGCCAGGCCGCGTCATTGAGTCCACATACTTCGTACTAAGTAACAGCATTAACCTTCTCCGCATGCCCATACATCAACGGCTTCGCCTCCTCCGTATCATTCGTACTAGACCCAAAACTGAGCCCACAAACCCCCTGCTGCCAATACATATCACTCATGCCCTGCTTCAGACTCAGCTTCTGCCATTCGCTCATAACAGCGACCCGCGTCTCATTAACCGCCACAGTACGATTCAACCACGCCAAACGATCCGCCGGATTCAAAAACCCATATTCCTCGAACAAGACTGGCTTTTGGAGTTTCTTCTGCGCCTTTCCGTGATCGATAATCCATTGATTCGACCATTGAACAGTTTTGGTCCACCAATCGGGATACAAGTGGAAAGTCCCGAAAGTTCATTTCGTCGAGCGCGAGTTCGGCGAAGATATTCCCGCCGTCCGCACCAGCATACGCCCAATCTAAACGCCCATAATCATGGTTGCGCTTCCACCCAAAACTCCACAAATAACCAAAGCCGTCAAGATCCCAGCACCAATTCTATCCCCAGCCGTGACTGTGATCTGGGCCAACTGCGAAGCATCCGTCTTACTGGTGCCTCCCGCATTAGTATCCCCTGTACTCGTACCCGTGCCCTTCACGTCACTCCTCCATCCAGGCGCCTGGTCTACCAAATTACTCTGGATGATCTCAAGTACGGCCATTTGCTCTCCTACTCCCAGACTGCCGTCATTCGCCCCCGTCGTCCACTTTAATCCACACTGTGTTCCAGTATCTCCTGCTGTGCATGTCTTCACTGCGGCCATTGCGGAAGTCTCGATCTCTTTGATAATGTTGTCGTGTGTCCATGGCGCGAGCGCAACTGTCGCCGCTAGCTGGCGTGTGAAGTATGTTTTGAAAGAACGTTGATCGACGTTACATTTCGTCGACTCGCAAGGCTCGTACATAACCCCATTGACGAAGAACGCCTTGGAGGCAGTGATGAGTGACTCGGTACGCTCCTTCCAGATTGTAGAACCATTTGTCTGTGGCCTATTAGCTTGTGCTTACCTTCAGATGGAAGTGAGCCCTACATAGTTGTACATTGTCGCAGCCCCCATGAGGAAGATACCGGTGTTATAAGTCCACTTGTTGTGATCCTTCGATGTGCAGTTGTCCGTATTCTGTGTTCCATCGAAGACTTCGAACTTCTCATTGATGAGGCCGATCTGGTTCATCCACAACCATGTCTTCTCTGCCCAATCCGCATACGTCTGGTTCCCTGTATATAGCGCCAATCTTGCAGCAATGTTGAAGAGGCAGCCGTTCGAAATGCTGTTCTTGTAGGTATACCCAGCATTGAAGGTAAAAATTTGCCATCGCAGTCCTCCTCCACAAGTCGATGTATCCCAACGAGGAATTTGTTTGTTGAAAACTCCCTGGGCCAGCGCAAGCCACCCGGGCGAACCCTCTGGAGGATCTTCGAATCCAGTCTCCGCAGCAGTCATCGCAGCCATTCCCCAGAAACCTTGATCATCATTTCCCAGCGTCTTTGTTTGGTTCAGCGGCATAAAATCGCCATCGTCCCCTGCCTGGTGTAGAAGAGCTTGTTTAGTGGCCGCGTTGTAGGTTGTGTCTCCAGTGTAGTACCAGTAGTTGATCATCGTACCGAACCTGTAGAAACCTGTAAGTCCACCGACGCCCGTATGCCATCCAACATGCGACTTACATAGCACCAGCCTCCCACCAATAATACGGATCTGGCAGATTCCCAGGTGTATCGCCCGTGTTGTTCCCCGTATAGTATATCATCAAATCGTATGCAGCGGTGCCGGCCGCGTCGATAATCGATTGTCTGGATGTGAGATCGAGTATGATTGCTGCATCTGCCCCTAGCACGCAAAGACTTGCCGTATGTACAAGTGTAGTCCACCTCATGATTGCCGTGGTGAGGGATGATTAACGAGAGTAGATGGCGTCGACAAAGGAAAGAAGGAGAAAAGATGAGACAAACCTACAGAGTTCGGATCGAAGAAGTCAAAACATGGGATGGGATGCCGGAGACAACATCTGGGGGGTGCCAAGAGCCAACACCAGCACAGCCATGATCGAGAGTCCAGCACGCTGCCCAGGCAAGCAGCATTATTGCGCGTCTGCCAATCTCTCAGGGGAGCGGTGATGATGCCCAGAGTCTTGGAGGCCGGATCCATCGGGTCAGAGCCTATTCAAGCGTTTGCTGTGGGCTACCAAGGGCAAGGAAATGGGCTCTCGAGACGCCGCTTGGTGTCTCGAAAACATTGGCACAGGGAGCAATTCCACAGCAACGGCGGCAGTCGAAGCACACCACTCGTACTTTTCGTATCCAGCACATGCCGCAGCTTCTTGTGGATTCGGGCGACAACAATGATGGTTGAGGAGAGGGATGAAGGTGGAGGGAATCAAGAGCTGTTGAGTGAGGGGTGGAAATCTCAAGTCTTGGAAAAGGCGACTGAAGTCTTGGAAGCGCTTGGCACCGCGCGAATGAAACTCTAAGTCACGTGGACTACCCTTTTTTCGGGTCCTCTTTGGGTTGCAGCTTGGTGCTCTTCTTCCAACATTACATTACATGTAAATGCTTATGTGGATATATGCGCGCGGATGCTTGATGCCCTGCTACTTTGTATATCCAACTGACGACATCCTGCTGACTCCGTCCAGTTCTTCCATTCCCCCTCCCGTGTCCTGATTTTTGGCGCGACATTCCACATCAAGCTGGGCACATAAGGTGTGGGGTTGTGAGGGGGTGAGAGGGTATTTTAGCAATGTTGCGTTTAAGCTTAGGACGAGAAACTTCTGATGGTTGATCAGATCGTTCTGCGTGAACTTTGATAGATTTTTGATGGGGTTGATTGGAAGCTTGTATGGGGTTGTTTTGGGATGGTTTGCTTCAATCGTGGTTGGATGCACTTTGCTCAAGGAATGCTCTTTGACTGACTGAGGCTTGCTTAGTGCTGTGTTCTGCATCCGGGGTCAGCATGCCGATTCGTCTCCTTTGGCTGCCGAAAGACTAATACGAAGTACTTCGAAGTAAGTGGCGCCGATCTCTGGGGAGGGACACGCAATCGACTTTATTTTGGTCAGCAGAAAATGCGCCAGTCTGAGACTTAAGTACCATTTAGGGTTCACGAAAAAAGCCACTATGGCGAACACCTCCAGCCTCCATGGCGACGCGTAAGTCTGATGAGCTTATTTTGACCTTGCAAAAGAGGGGCGCCAATAACGTAAGATTTATTTCATATCACGAACGGTGATATCCTGGAGGCAGTCTAGGACGCAAGGGCTTGGCGGCGAAGGGGGGACATGACAGGGAGCAGAAACGTGGGCTGAATCGAGTAGGAGATGTGCGTCTGGCATCTCTAGTTCCCAAGTACTTCGTATAACGCGTAAATAATGTAGATTTTCTGTCTGTGTGGGTTCTAGATATTTCTACGAAAACCGAGATTTATAGCGAATCACCTTCTAGGGTTAGGAGGTTTTATTTCCCTAATACTTTGAATGTAAGACTGTGGCAAATCGCACAGACAGGAAACCTACATTATTTACGCCCTGTACGAAGTAGTAAAGTTGACTCTGCTTTAGTTATTGCTTCTGTCGCCGACGAGAAGCGCCGCAAGAACTAGTGCGAATATTTCATCGCGGGGACAGAAGTTTCGAATCCCGAATAAAGGAAAGAGAACCAGAGCCGGCGGCATCTTTCCAACTACTACTTCCTCGGCAGCTGAAAACCAACCCATCCATCCAGAATCCAGCTCTCCGACTAAGACCCAACACGCAGGGTCAACACGGGACCCATCCCCATCCCCATCCATCGGATCCAGCACCGACCGGCTTCTAGAAAAACTTAAGCGGGAGAACCTGACGTAGGGAGAGGGACCTTCCTTGCCTTGCCTTGCCTTGGAGAGCGACGGAACTTACCTTCTGAGCTTTTTTTCTACAAGTACCTTCCGTTTTTGTCTTGTTGCCAAGGAGCCCAGTATTGGGACGAAGAGAGAGTACTTTGCTCGTGTATTCTCTCCCCTCTCTCCCATCCCACCACCATCTCCATCACCAGCCCCCCCCGATGCGCCTCGCCTGTTCTCTTCACAGGCATCATATCGTATCGCATTGCATCTCCGGCAGTCACTCCGTCATTCTCAGGACATCTCATCTCTCTACTACCTACCACCTGCATTTGCGAACGTCATTGAAGCCGACCACGATCAGCCCTAAGCTTTCGCGCACTTGGGGATTCTGGTGTACTGCTATTGCTCTGGGAGATGTCTACATCCTCGGTATGTAAGCTTCATTATCCGGCCCTTCCATCCCCACGAATGTCCAGTGAACCGATGTCTTCGCTGTGGGTATCGGCCTTGGCTGCAAACGAAGGGACGACTGTACATCCTGGCGACTCATTCTAATAATGCAATTAAAGGAGAAAGCAAACCTCGCACGGATTCGCGATAACCAGAGACGAAGCCGCGCCCGGAGGAAAGAATATCTCCACGAGCTGGAGAGCAGGTTGCGCCAATGGGAACTCCAGGGCGTCGTAGCCTCGAGCGAGATTCAGGGAGCGGCTAGGAAAGTCGCGGAAGAGAACAAGAAATTACGAGCGCTCTTATCACAGCAAGGCTTTAGGGAGGACAGCATCGAGGTATATCTGCAAGCATCCTCAACGGGCGATACGGCAATGGGGGTCACGTGTTTGCATGGGTGGTCTGCGGCTGTCTGTGCGCCACGCCTGAAACGTTGTCGATTTCATCCACTTAGCACTTGCCAGCCGTCATTCTACTTCGTATCAAGGGTAATAATCTAGTATCTTTTGTCTGTGCTAAATGCCCTAGATTTTACTATCTTCAGAAGGAAACAAAGAAAGCGGATTGGCTCATTGGTTAGTATCCCTTGTAAAGTGGAATCTTCTAGTACTTCGCACAGACGCCAAGTCTTGAATTATTTGGGCATGTACGAAGTAACGCCTTTTAATTAAATTCCAATATTCAAATCAATTTAGAAGGCTTCGTGTGAGCCGCAGGCTGCGCCCTGAGAATGGGATGACAAAAGCGCAGCACAGCCTCCACTGATCATCACCAGTGAGCGAATACAGCCTGGATTTCCTGAACCCTGTGATGACAGCACAAAAATGCCTCACCACCAGCAAGGGTACCATTGCTCAGTGACAGTCCATTGTCCCGCTATTGGCTCTTTTGCGAGACTGGCGAGACCTTTTCCTTATCTACGTACCGATCAAAATTAATTTTGTCGATCCCACACAAGGAACGCATATAAACTTTGACTTCTCCCATGCCTAAAAGGATTCTTCTTACATTCATCAGCAACCTCAACATTTCCTCGCAAATCACAACCTGAACGCTTCTTATCTTGTTGCCTGCCCATACCACGTTTTGGCCACAAAACTTCAGTCCTCATTTGATCCACCGGTTTAAATACTCGACATTCATTCACGTGCTTTGCGACATACAAAACCGCAAGCATCAATTACGAGCATTGTCTCGTAAACTACAATTCTGGCGGCCATTCTGTCTACATTTCGATCAGCGGGTTGCCCGGCACCCGCTGGTGAGCTCCTACAGCCAACACGGCCACCGTAATTGGCATTAGATTAAGACTACTGCGTCTTGCAGAAGATATCCCGTGTTCCTGATCGTCAGGAAGTCACCAAACAACTTCGGAGAATGACGATAGACTAGGAAGTCATCGGCTGTGTTCTTATGGAAACATCGGATAGATACGTACCCACAGATTAAATAAAGGTATGCTATCTTACATGGCGTTTGAACCATTCTGATACCATTTTAGGCACTTCCATGTCTGCCAAGAGCCATTCCACCATTATCCCGCACCCTACCATTAATTGGAGACCTTTACTTCAGTAGAGACAAGATACTCCCTCGTCGAAATGAGCCCTATTTCCAAAATCTGCAACGCGTCCAAATCCATCCTATATGGATCCAAGGTGGTGGGCGCCAATGTGGAGCTCATCCGGGGTGTGTAGAGCCCCGAATAGTGCTATGTAGCTTTAGCTAATGTCTGCAAAGTTACAGATGCACATGGCTGGCGCAAGGCTCCTACAGCAGGGAGCGGCTCCTCGGAAGCCATACTTCACGCCTACGCCTCCATGGAATCAGATGATGCTCTGCGTCATCTTCAAACCCAACAGGATGGACTGACCCAAGAAGAGGCAGCTTCCCGTCTGGAGATGACGGGACCAAACCTCCTGTCAACCAAGAAACCCCCGACGTGGTGGCAACTGCTTCTATCGGTGTTGCCCAACCCGTTCAACATCTTACTGGCTTTCATTGCCATAATCAGTGTCGCCACACCGAGTCCCTCATGGAAAACATTTATTGTGCTCCTAGTAATGATAGTCATCTCGTGCGGTGTGCGCTTCTGGCAGGAGTACCGAAGTGCAGTAGCAGCTATGGCGCTTCAGGCGGGTGTTTCTACCAGCGTTAGGGTTCGGAGGCGGGTCCACGGATGCGAAGTTGGTGATCTCATCGTCGACGAAAAGGCACTAGTGCCAGGTGACATTTTACTAGTGGACCCTGGTGACTCGGTGCCAGCTGATTGTATGGTCCTCACGGCTTTCACCCTTCAGGTGAGCCAATCAAGGTATGTCGATCGATACTCGTCGTCACACCTTTGAGTGCTGACTCGTTGATTAGCCTTACGGGGGAGAGTGAACCGCTCCGGAAGACGAGTGCCTTGCACGACGAGCAGATCGACGCGGCACTTTTCGAGCTGGAAAATATCTTGTTTACGGGCACTAGTATAATCTCTGGCAGTGGTGTCGCTCTCGTTTTGAGGACTGGTGATGGTGAGTCCATAATCTACGTGCTTGATCAGAAGTCATATTGTTGACCAGCTAGATGCCTTTATTGCTACGATCATGAAGCAGTTGAACAAGAGGCGTCCTTTGAACTCATTTCAACGCGGGATTCGCAATGTCAGCTACATGATGATTGCTTTCATGTTAGTGATGGTGCCAATTGTGGGTCGTTTCTGAGAGTCAAAGTTTAAGGAGTTTACTGACTGTCACAGGTATTGGTTATCAGTGGCAAAGTTACTGGCAACTGGGGTCAGGCTGCTTTATTTAGCGTTTCCGTCGCTGTTGGCCTCGTTCCTGAGATGTTACCTGCTATCGTCAACGCCAATCTCGCACGAGGTGCGTTCGCCTTGGCCAAAAAGAAGGCAATTATAAAACGCCTAGACTCGATCCAAAATCTGGGCGGTATGTCTGTACTGTGCAGTGACAAGGTTAGCAAAGATCCCCACCCAGGGCAAGGCCTTCCACTGATATTCATAGACTGGAACATTGACCCAGGATGAGATTGCCCTCTGTCACCACGTCAATCCCTTGGGCAGTGAAAAGAGCCATGTCTTGAGGTTAGCTTTTGTCAATGCATTCAACCAGAGCGGAAAGAAGAATAGCATTGATACTGCCATACTTAAACACGTCGAGGTCAACGAGGAGGATATGTCCCTAGGCCGGAAGATCGCAGAAATTCCCTTCAATTTCGAGACTCGCCGATCGAGCTGCATCATCAGGAGACCAACCGGAAAACTCCTACTGATCTGTAAAGGCGCTTTTGAAGAGGTCTCGTCTCTCTGCACCCAGGTTCGCCTCGGAAATGACGTCGTCACTCTGGATTCAGAGCATCGGCAAGCGCTTTCCAAGAGAGCCGCTGACTTTAATGCAGATGGGTATCGAGTCATTGTTGTTGCAACCAGAGAAGTTCGGGAATATGAGATGGAGGATGACGACAGTTTAGAAGGTCTCGATTCGAACATGATCGTGGAAGGGCTCTTAACTTTCCTAGATCCGCCAAAAGATGATGCGAAGGGCGCGATCCAGCGGTTGCGAGAGCTTGGTGTCGATGTCAGGGTCTTGACCGGAGACAATCTCGGTGTGGCTCTGAACGTCTGCCGGACGCTCAATCTGGTCGAGGAGGTCGATGAAGCAGTCGTGCAGGTCATCACAGGCCCTGACCTTGCTAAATTAGAGGACACCGAGGAATTCGATCGTATGGTCAAGCACTGCAAAGTATTCGCCAAACTTACCCCGAGTCAGAAAGGCCAAATCATCATGAGTTTGAAAGGCGCGGGCGAGGTTGTTGGTATGCTTGGAGATGGCATTAACGATTGCGTCGCGCTTCGGTTCGCTGATGTTGCCGTGTCCGTTGACACGGCAGCAAACGCTGCGAAGGATTGCGCTGATGTGATCCTCACAGAGAAGGAGCTCTCTATTATCGTTGACTGCGTTGTAACTGGTCGTGTCACCCATGGCAACACGTGAGTCCCTTTAATTCTGAGACGCAATCTCTTCAAGACTAACCACGATTAGTATTAAATACATCAAAATGGTCGCGTCCTCGAACTTCGGCAACGTTTTTAGCATCTTGATTGCAAGTTGCTGGCTTCCGTTTGAGCCAATGATGTCCATTCAACTCTTGACACAGAACTTGCTCTATGACATCTCGCAGATCGCAATTCCATGGGACCGCATGGATTCCGAATACCTTGCTATTCCGCAGCGGTGGGACATCAAGGACCTCGTCCGCTTCATTGTGATCCTGGGACCCACCAGCAGCGCCATCGACATGTGCACTTTCTGCCTGAATTGGTTCTACTTTGGCATCCGAACCACCGACAACGTCATTGGCGTGAAGAGATTCCACACGCACTGGTTCCTTCAAGGTCTGTTGACTCAGACACTTATTGTGCATTTACTCCGGACGTCGAAGGTCCCAGTGTTCCAGAGCAGGGCCGCTCCGGCCTTGGTCCTGACTACAGTCACGATCATGCTCGTGGGTTTTGCGATTCCGTTCATCCCACCCTTTAGAAATGCGTTGCAGCTGGTGAGGCCCGCAAATAGCTTTATCGGATTCTTGGCCGCGGAATTGATGATGTACTGTGTGGAGGTGCAGGTTGTAAAGATGATCTACATCAGGTGTTTTGGAAAGTGGCTTTGAGAGGTCGGATGGCGGGAATATTGCACGGACTACAGGAGGAGATGATGTGGCACGTCTGATTCAACACGGACAGGAAAAGTTTGCAATGATCACTTCGTTAATTTGTCCTATTTTCATTCCTAATTACATGTCAGGCACGACGTCCCAGGCTTCAATACGTCAAGGCAATTTACCCAAGTAGCAACTTATATACTCTATACCAGAAAACTTGCTTCCACATGATATCGAAGCGAAGCATAGAGATCAGTCGAATCCGCCAATATCCTTTCATGCAGAACTGTCTCACACGGGGTGGATGCTGGGCATAAAAACATTCTACGACGGTAAATTTGGCCGTCCGTCAGCAATAGGAGCCGATGCGGCTCCTCGTCGATGCCGGATATAATTAGAGTTCGGCTGGATTGGGTTCCTGGGTTCAGACCAAGGACTATTGGACATTGACTTTCCGCACCATTCTCTGCCCCCTGTCTCTGCCCCTTGTCTTTGCACCCCGTCTCTGAGGTGAGATCGTGTGTGTAACCAATGAGATATGCTTACGTCTAGTAGACGGTCACTTTACTTCCGTAGATATGTAGATATGAGTGGCAATTTAAGCGAACCCACCAGCGCAGTAAAGTTGCCGGTTTCTTAATCTTGAAGAATTACATACAAATAGAAGGCAGTGAAGATTTAGCTTTTCTAATACCAAAAACGCCTCATTCACAATCTGATGGGGAATCTGCAGTGCTCACTCTAAAATCTTCTGCTATAGTAGCCCATTTTTGAATATCCCTATTTAGGTGCTGGTTTTCTAATTCTGCTGTATGCAGCACCGCTGTGAGCTGGTTCGCGGCCTCTTCAGCATCTCGCTTAAATGTTGACTCTGCCGCAGCAATATCCTTAACCTCACCCATTAACCTTGAATTTTCTGCTTCTAATTCCGCAATTCTGTCAGTAAAATTTGCTGCTGGTCTAGTGAAACGAATATTCTGGCGCCGGCATTAGCTTCATACTTCGAGTGACAATCAGCTTACGTACTTCTTTTGCCACATCTTCAAACGAAACACCAACTTCTCGACATAATTCCATATAAGCTCCAATTGAATGCTTGCTTAGGTTCTTTTCGAAGAGATGTGTTCTTGCTGGTAGAGATTGCCAAGAATAGGGATCCTCCACACGTGTAATAAGACGAACTTCTGATGGGTCGATTGATATTCCTAGCTTGCTCTCTGTTGTATCTTATTAGTATCAAGCAAATTCCGTCATCTGTAAGGCGTAGATCTTACTAATAGGCTCCGAAAGCTTTTCACGGCATTCCGTCCTCCATCTGGCGCGATCTAGGTTACTTGGTCGAGGCAAAAGCCATTTTTTTTTATAGTTGGGTACGTTCATAATTGAACTTGCCTTAATCGTTTAGGGATCCGTGTTCGAATCCTTCTGCTGTGAGGTAGGCCACGCCCGTTACGATCTGTTCTCATGGTCTGGAGAAGGACCGTATTGGCTGGTTAATGAGAGTGAGTGTGGTCTGAAGACAACAGCCTCTGGAGATATGATGCAGAGTTCAAGCGAATACGGGAAGTTGGAGATGGATGAGCAGATGGATGAGCAGGCAGATAGGAAAGTCCAGGATTTATCAGTGTATCAAGCTGGCATTGGGGATGACTTTATTGATCTAGACCGCTGTGATTGGGTGCTGGTAGAGCTACCAGGACAGAAGTGAAGGTGCTTCTGCGTAATTCAAATACCAAGCAAGACAACCACTGCCTCGTCCTGTCCCCCCGTTGCTGGCATGCAATACTTGCATCACGATAGTAAGGTCTTGCCTCCAAACATAGCACAAAGTCACGGCAAGGTCAAAAAGAATGAAAACAGTAGTGGATAGGGATGGTAATTTGACGATCTATGTATGAAATGGAACGCAGTCTATTTTGTCGAACGCACGAACCTTGGTTCGCGAAGCTTGATGCCGTGCACAGTCTGCACATGGCCTTTGAAATGCTCCAAGTGCTCGAGAACAAGCCCCTGAGACTTGCACACTGGGTGATAACACTCTATCTTAGCGTGTGGGTCTCTTCCTTTGAGGTGAATCCGTTCAACGTGATCCATCATCTTCGCAGGGCGGCAAAAAGAGCCCATCCGCTCCTCAAAGCTCTTCGATTCGTCGCCAATGCAGATAGGGCACTGGCTCTTGGCAAGGACAAGAGGGAATGGCTCAAGATCGGGCGATTCCTCCTTGACGAGAGGTGGCTGCGGTAGGGCAACCCGGAGTCGGTACCGTCGAGGCACTTCGCGGCGGCGGCAGAGAGCGACCATAAGACCGGCAGAGTGAATCCGGCGCGCGACAATGTCCTGTGGGGTGATACCGGCGACATGGGTGCAGATAAGTTCGGCCAGCTGTGCCCGTTCAGGGATTTGATGAATTATATTGTAATTTTAAAATAACTGTTTTACAGGGGTCTGAAAAGGGTCTATTCTAATGCATATTAACAACTACTAATAGAATTATCTAATAGTTGAAAATCTTAAATCAGTAGCCTTATCGATTATAATCGTCCTTTTTTAAAGTATTTATATTCGTTTAATTATAAATTAATTTTAGTCACTTTTGTATGGTGTTTTTTAAATTTTAAATTTAAAAGAATTGCCTGATTGGAACTAGCTTATATGTTATATTTGAAGTAATGTATATATAAATATTACATATTATTAATTTTATAAGTTTTTATTAAGGTTTTAAAAAGTTATTTATAGGGCAAAATCGGTGTTTTTGGTGTAAAGTCTGTCCGGAATGGGGGGGTGTCCGGAATGGGGGGGTGGGGACTTACTTCCTTTATCCTCTCGTGTAAAATAGAGTACCAGGCCTCTTGAATTGCACTTCTTAGCTTTTTTATAAGGCCTACGGGCTCGAGAGTAACGAGCCTCAATATAGTTGTCACGTTTCGGGGTACTGACTGCTACGGGGTGGGGAAGAAGCGCGAGTGGAACTCTTCGTCCGAGTCCCAAGTGACTTGGTCCGAAAGAGAGAGGAAGAAGGACCGTACTGGCTGGTTAAGAGCGAGTGTGGTCCAGCCTTTGGAGATTTGAAGCAGAGTTCAAGCCAAATCAAGAGCATATAATTAGTGACAATGTGGAAGCCCGGCAGGCACTGGCATACGACGCCCTTCATAGCCTTGAATCAATCTGGGTATGCCTTAAGCTCACTACAAGCAAAAGAAAGTCTACGACGCTATATCAGTGGCCTACAAACTGACTCCCCCTTAAAAACAGTCTTCCATTCTCACGCAGCGGCTAGGGCCCCGCCTAATTTGGTCTCGCCCTGAAGGAAGTTGCTCGGAACAAGCAAGCAACCCTGCAAACGCATAACTGGCTACGAGTTTGTTTCTTCAGAAGCACGCCGTGAGAATAGCATGGAACTGAGAAAGGGCAGAGAAGGAAAGAAAAGACGGTGGCAAACGCAAGCTCTGTGACCATGCGCTCTTGGTGTATCATTAACGTACTAGGAAACAGTCCCGTGGATGCTCTCTGCGTGATTCTGGAGATGCTGCTTGTGCTGCAGCCCCATCCGACAGACCTTGCACTGGAGCCGATCCCCTTCTTTGATATAGGCCAGATGCTTCCGCTTGAAGTGCTTTGTCAAGTCTCCCGGACTAGCAAACTTGTAAGTGCGCTTTTCGAACGGCAAGCTCTGCTCCCCTAAGCAGAGGAAGCAGGTGGTGGTCCTCTTCTCGGTAAACACTAACAACGTCACAGGTGGCCTGAAAAGCTGCCTTGATATTTTGAGAGAAGGATATGAGCAGAAGCTTATGAAAGAATAAGAACTGTACTCTGGAGCTACTTTGCTTTGGGATAGATGTCTGTCCAACTATCTACAATTCCACATTTTCAAGCCGCTTCGTCCAATGAAGGCAAGGCCAGAGCTGGCCTATGGTTGAGAGCGGTGCATAATGTCGTGTCCAGCAAGGGTCGAAAAACGACTACGGCGTAAGAGAGGCGCGCGGCAGTGTGCTTGCATGCTTCCGCAGATCGTGAACCCAGGCATGAATCGCCGCTCCGGTTGACTTCCAATCACTTCGCGTGCATGCTCTGCTAACTGCACCAGTGTTTTTGCAGATCGATCCTCATCAGGATTCTGTTTATGTTCTCCAATGACAAGTACATTGGACCAGTCGTGCTCGCCGTCCGGTAAGGGAGCGTCGTTAAGCTTGCGATCAGCCTCCGAGCCCCTCGACACTTTGGTCGCTGATAACAGTGTCCTGGAACTTCATGAACCGCTCACAGAATGGAGCTTGAAGTGAAGGATCCGGCCATTCGCTACAGCGACCTCTGCATATTGGGTCCTCGACTGTTCGTAGATATGCTTGGCGTTGTCCGTCCAGTACTTCCCCTCAAAGTATCGCTCGTAGAATCCTCCGACATCGTAGTAAACTCGGCTAGTAAGTTCATCGAGTATTCGCTGATCGACTTCCTCGTGTGCCTTGTCGTACAGCCATTTGGGTATTGGATTCCTTGAAAAGGCTCTTGATGCCGTTGCTGACGGCACTCCTGTCGGAGTCCTTACTTATCGCATCGAAGGTAAAGAGTTCCTTGTGGCGAAGCTGGATCACCGCCCGAAGATTTCCTTCTCAGTTGGCTGTACTAGGCCAAAATCCTTTTGTTGATAGTTGGCTGGCATGACGTGGGCAAGAGAAGTCGTCAAGAGCCTCCAAGGATCGGTTAGTTTGAGCCTCAATGGAGCGTGCCAAGAACCCTGTGCGACCTTCCTTCATCAACCCTTTCAAATATTTCCCGGTTACCACTGCAAAGCGTACCTGTTCAGGAACTACGGCTTCCACAAGGAGCCCCCGAACTCGGCCCAAAAGGCCTCCCCCTCTGGGCTTTGTCGACCACCCTTTTTTTTTGCCAGGAGAAAAAGGTCCAATCGCGGCACTTCCCGCCGCAGCAACCGACTCAGCGATCATCTAGAAGCTGGTGAACAACTACATACAAAATTGCCTGGTCCATTCACGGCTGCCAACAACTTATGAACGACAGGTGGAATTCAGTTTTCTGCTATCTCTATTCATCATGACCCCTTTCATCCCCATTCTTGATGCTAGGCCAACATCCAGCCTTCGTCATGGCGGGCCACTCTACCCCCCCAACCTTCCATACATTCCACAAGAACACGACTGTCATACCTGCAGAGATCACTTCGCAGATCTTGGGTTATATCATCGCAGACGCTCGACCATCACCGCTAGGCGGCGGTGTCAGGACCCATGCCGCACACCACCCAGTCGCATCAGTATCGAGGGCATTCCGTTCGATCTACCTCAACCACCCCTACCCATCTTCCACGAAAGGCAGAGAGACTACGCCAGTCAAACTCCGTATTGGCGAAGTCCTCGAGTTCAGCGACTTGAAAACCCTGTCAGCCTTCTTCGAACACGGTCCGGGTCGAGATGCTACAACTCTGCACAATGTTCGATTCCTCAGTGTATCCTATCTTGACGATGAGAGTGCCACGGGCTGGGGCCAGCGGACTACCGATTATGCTTACGAGGCTTTTGAGTACCTTCATAAACACTGGGGTTCTATGCGAATATCATGGCTTCGACTCTGCATCCCTTACTCACACGCGATATCTTCCGTTGACGACCCTAGGTTATGGAGCCTCTTTAAGCTCCGTAACCTTCCTCACCTGACAATTCGTGGCCCACACGGTTGTATCACACCTGAAGTCCGCAAACATCTCAAGGCGCGCACACATACGAAGAAGCTGTTCCCGTGGCGCCCGCTTGGCCTGGAAAATGTTGGAGGAAGAGCGTGGAGAGGTCAAATGACATGGCAGGAGCAATACAAGTTACTCGATTCTCGATACAAGTACTTGCACGACCGGGAAACCGTCACCGAAAGGTGTAAATGGCAACGGAATGTCTACCACAAGCGGCGACGACGGTGGCCTATGTTGTCGAAACGGAGGAAGAGGGGCCGCGTCTGGCCAAGAGATTTAGGTGAGACTATAACCTCAAAGGTCGATATGTCTGAACACGGTTTGGAAACACACGACTGATTGCTATGTACATACAGTTTCTGCCCTGATCGCGAATTAAGAGCGGTCGATCTCCATCTCATTGACATCCAAATTCGACAGTTCTGAAAACTTCTTACGACATTACGCCCAAAGTCAGGATCTCTTAGGGCTATCCTTCAGCAGGCCCATCAGCAAGCCTTTCTTGACACTGTACTGCGAATCTCGACCTATCAACCTCTTCATTGAGAACACCACTCTCCTCCAACTACTGTACGCCTTATCCTCAGCGTCTGCCTCAAATCCCTTAAGAAAGCGCAGTCTCTCATCCCGGTCCTCACTTGACAAGTGAAGCGACACGATTGGAGTGGTTATCGTCCCTGACCATAGTGCTCTGTCGACGCACTGCCAGAAGTCGAGGTCTGTTGACCACTTCTGCCAATTGTACATGTGACTGCCGTGCGCAAACCGTCGATCTAGAGCCATGAGTCGCTTGAGCACGTGGTCAAAGTTACGCGTTGCAAAGATTGTTCGGATTGGCTCTAGGTTGGGGGTCAGGGTATCGAATGGGGCATGCGGCGTGCGGTGCAGACTGCTGGCAACAATCCAGTGCGCCAGCGGGGTGGTGTTGCTGCTCTAGTGCCTACACTCGTTAGCATTTCACTTCGGCAGATCCGTGTCTACTCACTTTCTCGACCTCAACATAAATCTCTTGAACTTTGGGGCGATCTTGATACGCCCTACGAAGGCTATCGCGCACATCGCACACATCACTCAATAGACTATCGAGAGAGGGCGCTCTCGTGCTGTATTCCAGGGCAAACTTCACAAAGTCGGAGAAGGGGATTCGGAAGATCGCCTGACATACGGTCGCGTGGAATTCAGCCGCAATTTCTGAAGGGATTCCTTCGAGTGGTGGTTCCCAGTTCCAGTTCCATGGAGCCTTGCCACACCCTGGTAGCATTCGGAGCGAGATCGGGACGTTTCTTTAAGCAGCCCACCAGAACGGTTTCGTCCACGACAGGAATAAGCGAGCAGACGACTTCCACTTCCCACGTGTTTCCAGTCGCTAATGTTCGTTAAGCTTCTACCTCCTACCACCTTGTTTCAACATGAGAGGATCCCGATCCCATATTGGCGAAGGGCAATCACGAATTAGATCCGGCAAGCGAGAATATATGGGTTTCCTGCCCAGGTCATCGATACTGGAGGAGCAAGAGGTATGGAGGATGGGTGATGAGGATTGATGGCAGGAGTGGTGATAAAAGAGGACAGTTGGTGAAGAGAGAAGGCAGACCAGGCTCTCTTATACATCATTGATTCCTCGAAGCTCGCCTCCCCTGAATGGATTCGTATCTGCACAACGGAATAGGTTCCCCGAGAGCTAAAGTAGTATGCCTTGGTCGACATGATCCTGCATCAAGACCTTACAAGGGAAATAGTGGATTCCTTGGACACGCGATTACCCTGCACCACCTGTAGAAGATGCTTCAACCGCTGCACACGGTACTCCGCTTATGCATCTGGTTCTAGTGCATGGCGGCCAATTCTGCCTTGACCTAGGTCATGATCTCAGCTGTTGTTAGCTGTGGTTCGCGTCATTGAGCTACGATCAGACATCCCCCTTTAGCATTAAGACATATAAATCACTGCAGGGAGTTAATTTAATTATCAAGTGATAAGCAAAGCAATAGATCTGTTATTTATGTTGTCTGCGACATTTCGAATTCGCGAGCCTAGAAAGGGGTACATGTGACAACAAAGGATCAAGCGATCCCTTTCATGGCACTTGCAATTCTAGCATATCACCGAATGGAGATCGATGCCGGCGAGTGTCTACATTTGCATGGGTTTCTGTCATCAGCCTTTGTCACCGCGTTCGAAATGACCTAGAGGTGGAGACTTCCAATCAGCCACCGGTGTTGAACCTTTCCAGGTCTGTAGCAATAATAGCGCTCTCGGCCAAGAAGTAAAGGAAGTAGTTGAGCCATCTAGGTAAGTGCGCCCTGCAGTGCTCGGTAAGATTCAAACCGGTAACAGTGCCAAGTTTAATGCACAGAGACTGTAGGAAGATAGTAAAAAGGTTAGACATAAGAATAATAAATAAAAGCTTGAACTTGTAGGTAGAGCCAGCCGCGACATCAGTCGAGTAGTTGCCAGGATCAATGTATGCCACTGCTATCATGAAACCTGAGCGTTGGGAGGGGGTAGTTAGCGTAATTACCCTAGTTACCACATCCTGCGTTACAGAGAACTGACCTGGTCCAATAAAACCCCCGAATTTCGAGACGACTTGCCACATCCTCTGAGCCGCGCCTGCGCGATGATGGTTCGGATGGTTGAGGGGAACATGAAAAAAGACTAATGCTTGATTGTTGTATCCATCATCAGGCCTTTTCTTGCAAGCGTCAGCCGAGGTCACCTCGCCTCCAGCACTTCCTGGCGCACCCTCCTTCAGTCGACCGAATTTTTCGGTATCATGTTTACTATCGGCGACGAACTCCCCGCGATCGTCTGGCTCGATATTTTTGTTGTCGCGACGGTCCCTCGCATTGACAATGCCATTCAGGTCTGCACGAGTTGTTGAATCTCCAGACAGGCTCGGGGGGTTCTGGTTCCAGCTATCATGGTCAAGTACCTTGTCAACTCTTGAAGGACAATTCATAGTATCGTTCGGTCCTTGGAGGTCTTTGTTTCTTGAAGAGGAGACCCTTCGTAAATGAGACTATATGGGGTTGAAGTGCGGGGGGAACTGGACGAGCCTGGCGTTCTTGGCTTCGGGAATGGTTGCATCCGGGGAAGGTGGGATGTTGAGCGGTGTGGGTTGCTCCGTGATTTTCCGGTGGCTCGGAATAAGTCGCCCATCTTTCGTTGGCAATGGACGGTGGCCTAAGAGCTTTTCTCGTACTGATTGACATACCAATCAAAGCTATTATCGTATTGGAATCCTTCCCTAATGAATAGTCCACGGAAGACCTGCTTGAGGTGTGTGTAGTTTGGCTTGTCTTCAAAACCAAGCGCATGCGTATAGTCCAAGTAAAATTTGAATTCGTCGGGAAGATCTCGGCAAAGAACCTCTGTGGGAGTGATCATCTTCTTCTCTACAATCCAATCATGCCTCTGTTTCTCGGTGCCACCTTTGAAACCTTGCCATGGAAGGGAACCACGGCAGAAGTAGACCATAAGGTATCCGAGGGACTCCATGTCATCACGGCGAGATTGCTCTATTCACTGGGTCAGCAAAGGAAGCGAACAGTGCAATGGCATAGTATACTCACCGACTCCGAGATGCGAGTTAATACTAGCGTAACGAGCATTGTAACTCAAACCTATGTTTTCTTCATATGGAATATGGAGGTGCGTCTTCGGGACACGGAATCTCTTCGCGACACCGAAATCGATGATGTTGACTTGGTTACCATGTATACTTCGTTAAGTAAGTGAAGGTTACGTTGGCAACGACGCACGTCCATTACGGTAGCCAAACGGTGTCAACCGTACACTATCGGACACACTGTCGTCATCATTGTGTGGATGTCGAGTGCTATCTGGAACGCCAGCTCTATGCCTCTAAGCTCTGCCGCATACACAGTGCAGGTGGTTGACATACTTTTACATCCTTTGAAAGAGCAGCAATTTCTGTTGCTATACAGTACCACTTCCAACAAGGAGCAAGTTTTGCGGTCACGCTTGTGTATCCTTCCAACAACCAACGTATTGTTGAGCAGTGAGGTGCCTTTCAGGCTCATCAACGAGGTAATGATCCTAGCACAATCTTGCGTAGTCTCTCGAAGGGAAACAATCATTTCCTTGCGCTTTACTTTTTGGCTTTCTCTTTCCACTCAGCGACTTTGTGCATCTGTTCAAGTGGTTTGTTCCACTTGGAATATGCCAGCCTAATCTTACTTACGAAGACCAAACGCAAGAGTACGAATCCGTGCTCCGAGTTTTGGCTGAAGACAAGTTGATGTCGTTTAAGCCAAACTACTGGACATGGTTGAGGAAGAGGAAGGAGAACATGTTTGTAGTGGGGAGCAGACCTTCAAGTAAGCGGCGTTCCTTCCTTTTCAGGTTGTCCGAACGAAACTATGAAGCCCAGATCTCAATGCAATCTGTCTCTGATATCTCGACCTTTCATGTTTGGCAAGGCAGCAGTTCTTGCTTGAAATTGAATTCAGTTTTCGGCTCGATACAGGTTTGATACAATGGCTAGGCCCCATATAAACATCTCGTTTATGTCTTGTACGGTACAGTACATTAGGAATCAGAAGCATAGAGTAATCATCAATAACTCGGCCTTTAAATTTCGATAGAAGCGTGAAGCAAGGTTTCAGTACATACATACAAGCATCATATCTCATACATCGACATGGCCTTACCACATCTCATCCTATTCTGTTAATTGTAGAACCATGGTCTCCAACTCGTAAACCTTTTTGCACAGTCTAGAGATCGTTTCCTTGTGTCTGTGCTCTTTGGCCGCAGCCATATCCGATTGCAGGTCGACCTCATGACGTAATTGTATTTCAGTGGTTGCTTTGAGCTCGAGGTTGTCGTGGGCGATGTGTCGAGCAGCTGCAATTGTCGCTGTTCAGGATCTGTATTGCAGCCGGCGGCTCTGTGTTCTCGCGAGTCGGGAGTCGGCAAGGGTGCTGTGCGGTTCTTCAGCTTCTCAGTGAAGCGCTGGCCTGGAGTTGAAAGTGTCATCGTCTCCTGGTTGTACAGGCTGGATATATTTGCCAAATACAATCGACGATGGAACCCAGGAAAGTAAACATCATCATCGGACGCCGCTTCGTATTGCATTTGAGACCTTGATAATAGCCTTCCTATCCTGTCCTCTGATGTGTCTGTCGGCCCTGCCGTCGTAGGTTTTTGGTCCGCACCCGTCGCTGGAAGTAATGTCCTTTGTGCGCGGACGTAGTGCCACGACGGCGAAATTCTATCGGGGCCAGCAATCCTCTGAATTTGGGGTAGTATGTCTGAAGGGATCGCAGATCCACTCGTCTCGCTGACCGATTCTCGCGGGCCTGTTGCTTGTTGATCTTGCGTATGAATCCGAGGCGGCTTGGTCAAAGGGGAGACTTCTGTTGAAACAAAACTGTCAGTTATCAGTCTAAATGGGATGTTGGCGCTCACCTCTATGTGTATCACAGCCATGACTTGGCGTTAGATTGCTGTTATCTGGCCCAGCAGCAAAGGCCTGGTATGTCGGGGTTAGCTCTTTCAGTGGCTGGCGTATCTGCGGATGCCTGCGCTAGACTTCTGGGTTAGTGTTGGGAGGCGGGCGTCGGCTTGCGGTAGTTATTTATAGATGCTACACGGCAAGACCATTTCAGGGGCCTTCACTGGCTCTCCTTAGAGGGCCAGAGATTAGTTCTGTAACTTATTGAATTGATCTTTTGGACGGTTGATTACTTTTTGCCTATTGCCTACCATATTACCACGTCACAACTTTTTGGTGTTCTCGCTTGCCAAAATCGACCACTTTTTTCTCCCCCTGGAGGACGACCATTCACTAAGGATCCCTTATTCTTTGCAGCACTCGGCCCATTTCGGCATTACTCGTACAGTACATCCTTTTAGTGAGTGACACCACCACTATTCGCCAGTATCTCAAACATGATACTCCAACCAGTATGATCCTCGAGAGCGTCGATCGATCAAAGGCAGAACAAGTTAGTCTGATCTTCTTCGATTCGAGCGATGTTTCATAAGTACTGAACGAGCCAGCAGGACGAAACCTTATTCTTGGCCGGGTTGCTTTGACCAAGCCCACCAAACATGTCTCCGATGGGCTCAGCCGCGATTATTTTTACCCCTGCGTTTCCCCAACCCTGAAATGTATCCCATTGCGCAACAAGCCTCGCGCCCTGCACCTATCAAGACGATCAACTCATATGTTAGTATAAATACCAAGAAGAGCTTTTCTAGGAACGGCAATTGCTTCGTAACAAAGAGAAATCAGACGTTTATAAAACGTTTAGGCCCCACAGTAAGCAGACTTGGCGAAGGTTGGGGCGCGAAAACCCCTGAAATCGGAATCGTCTCTCTTGATAACATTTCTCCGCGTTTTCTTTTGTTGTTGGCGATTGACCTTCAATTATACGTTCAATCTGACCTTGAAGACAATTTCATTTCCTTCTTTCAAAGCAACACCTTTCTTTCCCAACAACTTCGAATACAATGTCAGGCGAAGCTCCTGCTCCCTTCGGTGATAGTGGAGCACCAGCGGCAACAGATAATAGTTGTACCCATGGTCACGAACAGCCTATGCCAATGAACAATACCTCTCGCAAATCAACTTGGACGAAATCAGCATTCGACATCCAAGTGAGCGGAATGGCAACACCGACACCATTGAGTCGACGAAATAGTCGACATGGTGTGGACCTCGACGAATACTTTGTATGCATTTCTTACGTTCATTGAAGAGTGGAGAGCAATTGCAAAGCAATTGCAAAGCAACGGATTATGCTGACGAGACCGGCCGTGACAGGTTGGACCACGTTGTCTCGACGCTCATTCGAAAATCCCATATTTCATGCGTATGTATGGTAGTGTCCTTCCGCAAATGTTGTTACCATTATTCTTCGTTGGAAGTTGGGCGACTTGCATCACTTGCATTTCCAAATTCGTCTCACCACGTAAGTTTGCCTCCGTTGAATCAGCCCATACTTTCTCTCTTTCTGGGCTGACAAAACCCATCCTCAGTCGGTGTACCCACCGTTCTCCTCACAGTCCTCGGTTTCGTCGTCGGTCTCGCCCTCTCGTTCCGCAGCACCACAGCCTACGAGCGTTACTCCGACGGCCGCAAATCCTGGACCCTCCTCTCTGTGCACTGCCGCAGCCTCGCCCGCTACATCTGGGTGCACATCGACGAGCGCTCCGACTCCCCCAAAGAAGATCTCCTCTCAAAAGTAACAGCCATAAACCTCCTCCTCGCCTTCGCCGTATCCCTCAAACACCGACTACGCTTCGAACCCTACGCCCATTACCCGGACATCGCGTGCCTCATCTCGCACTTAGACACTTTCGCAAAATCCGCACATAAAGAAGAGAATCTCGTGGAGAAAAAGAAGACGCCGTGGAAGGTGGTGGGGGAGTATCTTGGGTTAAGCTTTGCAAATAGTAATCCGAGGAAGGCGATTAAGAGGTCTGATCGACCGTTGGGCAATTTGCCGTTAGAGATTTTGACGTATTTAAGTTCGTATGTTGAGGAGGTTTCTGTTAATGGGACACTGAAATCGCCTATCATCTATGGGCAAATCAGTAAGCTCTCCTCTTATGCGTCCCTTTCCAGTCCCTCCCCCGAGAGTACAAAATAGCTGACTCAACGAAGTGACATCCCTCACCGCCCTAACCGACACCCAATCCTCCGCCGAGCGCGTCCTCACCACCCCTCTGCCCATTGGCTACAACATCCTCATCTCCCAAATCGTTCTCCTCTACGTCTATCTCCTGCCATTCCAACTCTACGAATCTCTCGGCTGGGTTACCATCGCCGGCACTATCGCCGCAGCCTACATCATCCTCGGTCTCGCAGCCATCGGAAACGAGTTGGAAAACCCGTTTGGTCATGATGTTAATGATTTGCCGTTGGATCAGTATTGTTCTGAGCTTGGAAAGGAGCTGGATACGTTGATGAGTGTGCCGGCGCCGAAGTTTGCGGAGCATTTGGCGTTGAGCAAGAATTTGAATCAGCCGCTTTGGCCATTGAGTGATAGCGGGTTTGGGGAGTGGAAGGATAGGAGTGAGAGTGATATTCGCAGCGCGCTTAGAGCTAAGGTGCTGGTGGGTAAGGAGGGAAGGGAGACGCTTGATTCAAGTGATGGGACTACTCTGGGAGGCATGAGTGAGAGATATCCTTGATGAGAGAGGAGTCGGAGACTTCTGGTTGGCCTTAACGTGCGAGGAGTGGGAGCAATGGGAAAACAAAGGAAAAGAAAAGTAAATTTGTAGCACTTAAAACACTGGGCGAGCGAGATACATGACGTTGGTGTTTACTCCGTAGTTGTAATGAGTCATTCGACTCGCATGGCGATGAGCTTTCGCATTCAAATTCAACAACTTTCTAGAAAGGAAAAGTTCCCACTCCTGCATATGCTAGTGACTTACAGAGTGGAATGGCTGATTATAATATCTGGGGTAGAATGTGGAGAGAAAGATTACTCGGGTCCGGCACAGGGAGCCGAGGTTGAAATGGTGGAGAAACGCCATTCACTTCACAACTCATTACTGTAGGTGATTACGATGGCAATAAGTCAAGAGAGGTAACATCGACAGAAATAAAAGTTTGATTGTCATCTATATGATCGCAAAGTTCGCTCAAGGTATGACAAGATCGCATGCAATGCCATCCTATCCAATAAAGAATCCTGCACCTCTAACTCCACTAACTCTCCAACGCCCCCGGGTATGAAACCAGCCCGTCTTGCTATGCCACGCTGGCCAAGACATACTTGTAATCGAGGACCGAAGGGAACGTCACCCTTGTCGTTTCAGTATACATGACATGCTTTCAGCTTGTCCATTCCATATACTCTATATCCCCTCGCGAAAAGCTCAATCAATTGTTATTCGGCTCGAAACAGGTCCTTGGCCTGGTTTAAGATCTGGCAATTCCGTCATATGATCCAATTTCTCCTCCTCGGCGCCAATCTTTCGCTTCATAACATGCTGCTTCAACCCTTTGTCGAAATTGCTCATGCAAACACAAGCGTTGATTATCGTGGAAATAACTAGGATAATGGTGATAATAGTGAAACTGGTCAACGTTTTTCGTACGGATTCGTAATCATGTTTCTTGGGTGGTGTATACATCCGAGTGAGCTTGTAAATGAAGTACGCCAGACCGCAGAAGTATAGGACAATGGAACACACCATACCAAACTTATTTTCGCGGCGAGTAAAGAATACAGCCAGGAACAGGATGAGCACCGTGATAGGGACGGCAGCAATAGTCAGAGCGAACTCTACATCGCGCTTTGTCGTAACGATGACGAGGAATTGTACTGTGAAGCCAAGGAAGAAGAAGAAATCGAACTTTAGTAGAGAAATGTAAATCTACAACACGATTAGATCATAACATTAGTTTAGAAGAACAGAAACTCACCTGAAAGGCCAGAAATCGACGCTTTATACGAAGATCCGCAGAGATGTGTTTGTATATCGTCCAGGCAAATTCATCATAAAGCTTCCATGCAACAAAACCCATGAATGCCGTAAACGCCGCAATGATAATTGGAACCGCAAGCAGGAAAGGTTGGATTTGGCCCCAGACACCCGAACTGGGTTCGATGTATGGTTGAGGATGGGCGCTAGGGCTGTAAGTCTTCTTTAATCCAGTGATAGCCTGGTGGATTTGTTCATATTGGATCGACGAGTAGATGAGCATTCCAACGTTGTATAAGCAGAGCCCAATGACCTGAATTGTATTCTTGAGACGCAGGGAATCGTATACTAGCACTAGTTGGTATACGAAACCGAAAATAAAAAGTGTGAGGTAGGTCGGAATCGTTTTCGATAACGGAATGGCTGGCAGGTGTTCCTCTAATGCTATCTGAAATCTGGCGAAGACATATCTGTATTATCATCAGCTGGGAATCCGACAAAATGCGGCTGCGCATGCACTCACGCTTCAATGGCCAAGACGATAACTGCCTGTATGAAGGTCGAGATCATAAAGGCCCAGGTCCATGTGGTATTTGGTCTGTACATCTTTCTCCCCCTGGGGCCAGCGGGTTTCGCTGACGGGACGAGCCCTTCTCTGCTATAGTATTTCCCTAATTGGTATGCATCTGAGTCTGGGAGCAGACTTTTGTGAGACGATTCCTGCCTGTATGCCATGTTGGCGATGTCAAGAGCTCCAGCTAGGAGCTTTGACACTGCTCTTGTGGATGATGTCGAATACGTGTTGTTGAGCGTGAGATGTAAATGGCCCAGCACGATCGGATGGCGACAAAGTCAATATGATGAAAGACTAGGAAGGGCGGTCTAAGATTAATGCCTCTCGTGGAGATGAGTGTTGTCGTTGGATGTGCAACAAGAGAGGCTACAAACCAGGGGAACAGTCAAGCCTGACAGAGCTGACGCTGCAATGCTTGGCAAGGCAGAGCCCTACCTCCTTGCGCCCAACACGCCTGAGGCAGAAAGGGCTTTTTGGTTGAGAAGTAGAACGTAAAGAGGGCATCCACCTATTCGCCTTTTCGAACCGTTTCAATCTGCACCAGTCATCAAAACGTTATGTCAACGTCTTCAAATTCAGAAGTGAGTGCGGCGGACTAGCCCAGCCGATAAGCAGATGTACGTTAAACAGATGCTCGCCCCTCCAAAAAGCGTCGTTATGTTCTGAGTGATGGCACCAACAACGCTGCGGCCCTGGCCAAGGCAGGCATTGGTATGCATATCGATGGAGGTACAGACATCGCCCAAAGCACTGCAGATGCTGTCCTTGTCCGACCAGCGCTAAGCGGAAGCATCATCCTCATGGATCTCTCGAAGGCGTTTTTCCGCCGTGTTGCCTTCAACTTCTCGTGGTCCTTCATCTACAATACCTTTGCCGTCCTGCTGGCTGCTGGGGCCTTTCCAAATGCCCGCATCCCGCTGGAATTCGCTGGCTTGGGTGAGATAGTCAGTGTTCTACCGGTAATTGCTATTGGGATGCAATTAAAGTGGGCTAAATTCCACCAGCCTGAGTGAGGTTTGATTTGATGTGGTTAGTTCCAAGACTGGCATCTCAACATGGCCGGTCCATCAAATGGTATTCAACAAGATTGCGAATGGTTCTCCAGAGGGTTCTAAGAACATGCACAGCTGGTTATGATACTACCTCCTTCTGTAAATACAAAGACAATAATCGATTGCTTGATACGCTTACCTACTATCATGTATATATTCCCGTTCAGTACTTCTGAATTCAACAGCTACCTCATGCCGTGTGGACCACATCTTGCCTTGGTAACTATCGTCCATGTAGATGCAAGCAAAGCAGAGTCACTTCAGTCGTTTTACGAGATGTAAATTAGAGAAAGCGGAAACACAAAGATGAACTCATCAAAGCCAGCCAACTTCGCTGAGGCTCGTCAAGCCGACTCTTTCTGTGCGTTGACTGCGCACGGTTGACAGAGTAGATCCTAGCCACATTCATCTCAAGATAGCTATTGACATCAGAGGTATTTCTCCTAGAGGATAATTGAATCTCTTCTTGCTCAATCACTGGGGGGAAACCCCTTTATCGGTTTGACTGCTCTGGAGGGAAGTTTTACACCATCAAATGAGAACGCGGGCAGACGCTAAGAATAAGCTTACCCTTATCCGTTTTGCCGTCGGGCGCTCCTCATACTTCTCCATTTCAAAATTCGGCTATAGATGCTTCGTGATTATTATACCGACTTTCGCAGTAATGGATGTACGCTTTTTTGGTGCGAGAAGGCGGGAAAGTGCTCTCTATCACCCGCTATGGCTCAGCTTAGCGGAAAATTGTGCGCCCCAGTTGAGGCTGAGGAGCATGGGTGGGCTGATGAATGTGCAGGGCAAAACAACGTCGACATTTTCTCTGCCAAACATCCCATCCTCCCTTCTTCATCTTTCTAATACCAATTCGAAGGATGAGCACCGCCACCGATTCCTTCCCTCCGACGACAGACTGACCTAGTCTGCGACTCCCTGCCTTCTCCCGTTTCGTCCCAGCCTCACGATGAGCTTCAACAGCAGTCAGAACATCTTCGGACTCACAGCTTTGATTGTCTCGCTCGTGGCTCTAGTAACGACAGTTCTACAAGTTCTACAGCAATACTTCTCAAGTGCTGTGGGGTATCGACGATGCGCAGAATCTGTTATGGGACTTTGGTCGAAAGGAACACGTCGAAAACTTCGAGCTCATGAATTTAGGATTGAGGTCGTCTTTGAAACGCCGGTCATCTTCCTGGCGCCACCAGACAACAAGCGGGGCCCCATACCAGGTCGAAACATTTATTATCTCGATGGCACGGAGATGTCGTATAAGAACACCCGTATCCTAGGACCGACGGCTCAAAAACAAGCAGGCGAGCAGGCGATTGCACGAGTACATACTGCCGATGATGAGCGGGCATCCTGGGTGACCCTACTATCAACTCTTCAGCGCGAAGAAGGGGATTCCCGAAAGTGGGACGACGAAATACGGAATAAGGCTCCTACAGCCGTCAGGATCACACCCCCGGAGTACAAGCTCGCCGTTGGTTTACAAAGTAAGACCCGATCTTGGGACTTCATGCCAGCTGCGGTCACAAAGCCTTACGCCACTTCAGCGGTGTGCCACTTGGTTGAGATGATGGCAATGTTAGGGATATACTGGAAAGTCTTTGACCAGATTCAATGGAGCCTAAGGGCTGAAGGCAACGGCTTTATATTGACCTCGACTATGGTTGATGGGCTAGGGGTAATGGTCGTCTTTGCGATCACGGGAAAGTCGAGGTTCTTGGAAAATCGGGTCATCCCAACCAAAGATATAAAGGAATTATGCTTTGGCACTGTCCCTAACATATTCGACAACCTGGAATATCCCGGCCGAGAGAAGGATGCCCAAAGTCTCGACTTGATATTCGGGACATCAGAAGAAGTTTCAACGACACTCGAGTCTCTAGGATGTACGTCAGACACGCTAAAAAGATATGAAAAGGACCACAAGCATATATTCTCAGGTAAGCGCGCTCCAACTCTCTCCTTTGCTCTACAATCTCTCACGGAAATTGCAGTTTCTTTCGAGATAATCGGCATGCTCGGAAAGGTGTTTCGAATCCGTGGTAGCAGCTTTAGAATGATTCCCAATCCGACCAGCGATCACTGGCTCAAGAACAATGGTCCGAAAGCTTCATGGAAAATAACACGTATGATGGAAGTATTTCAAGACAAATTAAGAGAACTTTCCCTCGCCGAAGACTTGGGACCTGGCCATCCAACCACTGCTATTTCGGACCAGTGGAAAATCATTCAGGGTCACAACCCCACGGACGAAGCTCATCTCAGTATTGAAGTCCGCGAAGCTATCCACAACGCTCTCGACGAAAGTACCGAGTATCTCCTCGGGCTCGGACAATTAGTTGTTCTCAGTGTTCTTGTCACGGAACGAGTGCAAGTACGTGGACAATTGCGACTTGGTTGAATTGATTGATTACAAGGAGAGAAGATATTCTTAAGGAAATCTGTCTTTTATGTTCGTTTACGAGTTAGCTCGTGCGGCTGATACAAAGTTGTGAATAGCTTCATAAAAGTATGAAAGTCACCTGATTCGAGCCCTTGACAGTTCTAGTCGCTCATCTTACCAAGGTCATGGAAATCCTGAACGATCCAAACTCGCCGCTCAATTCCATCGTCCTTGCGAATAAAGAGGAGGCTTTATTGAGCTACTACTTCTACCAAGTGCGTCCAGCGGTTATTGGCAACCTGGACTTTGACGGCAAGCCACTTAGCCAGGATAGGAAGGAGCAGAGAAACACTATTTGGGTGTCGTTGATCTTTCGAATGTTGTGTTGGCTTTTGCTGCATGATTTTGATAAAGCGGATGTTAAGGTCGTGCCGTCGGATTTGAAGGGGAGCAGGATGCCTGTGCCCTGAAACGAAGTGCCCTGCCCTGCCCTGAAACGAGGAACGAGAGGAAGGGACAACCAACCGGCGCGCGAGAACGGAGGCCCGAAAGTGCGGGGATTTGCGCTGAAGGTCTCCTCGCCAAGCCTCGTGCTGATTGGCTGCGTGGGGGCCATGGCGCATTGGCTGCGCCGACGTCCAAATTGATTGCTAGCGCTTCACCTGAATATGGAGTAGCGCCCTGTGTTCCCACGTGGTCACATACCTGATGCCTCACACAGGAGCTTCTTACTTTGATAAACTTTTTTATATCGCTCCTACAAGAGAAAGGGGGTGCAGTTTACAAATCTGGAATGCCTCAACCAGCCTCTCCTAGTCTTTTTTGCCATTCCTCTTCTGCCACAGCTGCCGACTAGCCATTGGAAAAGTCTTCTGTCCTATCTGGCTCAGGAATCTTAGTTTTTTGTTTGGACACATGCTTTCAGCCTCTTCAATAAATAGTACCCGACAGTAGAAAGTCGACGACTGCTCTTCATCGGTCCTGAGACTCACCGTCTCGGTGTCTCCCGAAAGAGACGCTGACGGCTCGGTGCCCGATCAATATGCAGGCATAGAGGGATCACTCCAGTCTAATCCGCAATCCTCTCACTGGCGTGAGCCTTGAGCACACGGAGCCGCAAGACAAGGCAAGACTTCTAAAGGCAACCTTCTTCCCGACAACCCCAGAACCCGACCTCCAGGATATCCAGGGAGCCGAATACCGAGATCAGATCCCATTTCCGGATATTACAGAGAGGGAGGTACTCCAAGCTATTGCCTCCACGCCCCCAAAGAAAGCCCCAGGACCAGATGGTATCATAAACAGAGTCCTCCATATTATCGCCGCCCAGCTAGCCCCGCATCTCACAAGGATATACAACTGGAGCCTACGATTAGGGTACTGCCCAGCACACTTTCGACAATCCACCACTATCGTCCTCAGGAAGCCAGGCAAGGATAACTACACTGTGCCCAAGGCGTATCGTCCGATAGCCCTACTGAACACAATTGGCAAACTCATGGACTCGATCATTGCGAGAAGAATCAGCTACGTAACCGAGGTGCATCAACTGCTGCCAAGCACACACATTGGAGGACGTAAGGGAAGATCGGTAGACCATGCAGTACACACTATTATCGAGAAGATATACGAGGCTTGGAATTCGCCCGAGCCACAAGTGGCAAGCCTCCTTCTACTAGACGTCTCGGGGGCTTTCGACAACGTCTCGCATGCCAGACTACTCCACAATCTGCGCAAACGCAGGATAGACGAAAAAACAGTCAGATGGATTGCTAGTTTCTTGGCAGACAGGAGCACAGTTATCAGAGGTGTACCAGACGACCACTGGCATTCCTCAAGGATCACCGCTGTCGCCCATTTTGTACTTGTACTACAACGCCGACTTGATAGAGACCTGCAACCGAGAGCCTAATACCCTTGCCACAGGCTACATCGATGATATTGCAATTCTACGGTGGGGAAGCTCAATCAAAGAGACCTGCAATGGACTAGAGAAGGCCATGCAACGAGCGATGATTTGGGCAAAGAAGCATGCATCCGTGTTCGCCCCAAGCAAGTTCCAGCTCACCCACCACACAAGGAGGCGTCAAGTAGCAGATGTCGACCGCCACATACAAATAGAACAGACAATCATACCCCCATCCGAAAGCAGCAAATACCTCGGGGTCACGCTCGACACGGCGCTGAACTGGAAACAGCACATCCGGAACCTGAAGATAAAGACGTCGAAGTCTATTGGTGCACTAGCAAGTCTAGCCGGTTCTACTTGGGGAGTACGAGTTGCTGAACTCAGGAAGATCTACCAAGCAGTTGTCATCCCCCAAATGATGTACGGCTGCTCTGTATGGTCTGTCGCCCATGAGCGCGGAGAAGGCTACACAAAACAAACCATTGACTCACTCAAAACACTTCAAGCGAAGGCGGGTAGAATCATTGGAGGCGCATATAAAGCAACGTCATGCCCAGCCTTGGATGTAGAGCTCCACCTCCTTCCCATTGAACAACAGATCTGGAAGACAAGCGCCGAGACTGTCAGCAGGATTCTCTCCTCGGACAGAATGCCAACCCTGGCAGGCTTCCAACTCCTCCGGACCACGAGGAGCCGATGGAGAAAGGAACCATACCTGAGCCCTCTGGAACACACTTACAGGCGTCTTCGTCAGCGTCGCGGAGCGTCGATTGAGGACCAAGAGATTATCCCACCGTTTCTTGTGCCACCATGGTGGCAAGGACCGATCGTAAGGATAGCATCATGCGCCGAAACGGCTAGAACCCAACACAAGGAGTCCCTCAAGCACCCCTCGAATAGCCTCTTCGTCTACACTGACGGCAGCGGAATTAACAACCACGTGGGAGCTGCAGCAGTATCACCACTAACTAGATGTACAAAACTGGCGTACATGGGGGACAGTGAAACCTCAACCGTATATGCCGCAGAACTACAAGGCATCAGGTTGGCCCTTCAAATTGCAGACGAAGACGCAGAAAGAGGAAACAAGAAAGACAGGCTGATCATCTTCACAGACAACCAAGCAGCTATCCGGACATTTCAGAAACCAACTAGCAGATCAGGTGCGTACATCGTAGCTAACGCGATACAACTCATAGACAAACTCTAAGGAGATCGTGGGACGCGAGTCGAGTTAAGATGGGTGCTAGCCTACACGGGTATCTTGGGAAACGAAGCCGTAGATAGAGCGGCCAAGAGAGCAGCCAAACAAAATACAGGAGCTAGCCAGGGAAACGAGAACACCATACGGACAAGGACATATCATTTGCAAGCAACCTTGAAGACCTAGGTCAGGAGGCAGACAAGAGCCGAATGGACAAACAGTTAGAAAGTGGAAACGAGAGGAAGAACCACATTCAAGCATACCCCGCAGCCATCACACAAGATTCTGCGACTACACCATGGACTAAAGAAGTGGCAGAGTGCTCTGCTCATCCAGATGCGCACAGAGAAAATTGGGCTGAGAGACTTCCTGTGGAAGAGAAGAGTGCCGGAAGTCGACGGCCCCGGATGCGACTGCGGCGAAGGACGGTAAACTGTAGACTATATCCTGCTGAGGTGTCGGATATATAACGACGTGCGGTGAAGGGTATTTGGGAGGGGAGGACGAATAGACCTGAGGGCAATCTTGAACGAGCCAAAACTAGTCATAAAGGCAATTAGATTTATGGAACAGACGGGCCTCCTTGGGTAGTTTCAGAGTTGCGATGTGGTGCAAAGAGACGAAGTGGAGCGCCGGGGGGAGACTGAAGGTACGGAGACACGAGATGGCTAGCAGAAGCGGCAGCCGAAAAGCCTGACACACTGTCAAAGAATTAAGTAAAGCACTCCTTGAGGCGTCTATGTAAATAGTCGTAGATAGGAGCCAGACCGTCCAGTGGAGGAGGTTGCTGGTCACTGCAAAGTGATGAAGTGAAATGTGAATTACCGAATGCGGTAACGCGCACTTCGGCAACTGGCGCCGAAGCTGGACCATGCCGGCATAGCAGTCCTACGGTGGACAGCTGGAACCGAGTATGAATAAATGAATGAATGAATGCTGGTATGGCAGCCCATCGGCCCGCCAAAACGGCCGCCGGAGCTCGCGCCGGCGGGGAAGTAAACCCTTCCACTTCGTTTCAGGGCATGCTCCGAAGCTTTTCACGGCATTCCATTCTACATCTGGTGCGATCTAGGTTACTTGGTCGAGGCACAGCCATTTTATGATAGGTTGGGTATATTCAAATTGAACTTGTCTTAATCGTTTATATAGCTTGAATTGCTGAAGCATCGCTCTGCGGGTCCCTCTCTGGACTATCTATTTTTGTGGGGATCCCTTTTCGGTTCCCTCTGTATAGCGAGGAGAGTAGATGGCTGGGCGAGAGATGGAGGAATCTACTGGAGTGACAGTAGAGAATCAAACGTTTTCACAAGAGAGCGATATCCTTGAGGTTCTGGACCCTAGGCTGTGGCCTGGTGGAGTCGTTCGAGAAGCGCGGGAGCCGCCAACACGCGAGGCGAACGCGTCCATCCGAACGTCAACAAATGAAGCTATCACGATAGAATTCTACAACCCGCAAGGAACAACAAGCAAGACACGCAAGATCATCCCAGCACGAAAGCGAGCTAGGAAAGACACAGATTCCAATGGAGACACCAACCAAACCGGCGCTTTTGAGTTCACCGGACGAGATGGAGGCAGAGGCACCTGGATAGAGGAAGTAGCCTGGTTGATTGCGGAACTCAAGAGCACGATATCAACCCAGACTCAGGCGATTGAAGCATTGAAAACGGGCCAAGAGGAGCTCAAACAGGAACAACAAACACTGGTGGCCCAAAACGAGACCCTTCGAGGGGAAATCCGATGCCTGCAGGAACAGATCAAAGCCCCAAGCTCAACATGGGCGACCGTCATGGCAACGCCCTCCACCACGCCCAGCCAACCCACGCGAGCAAGCACACAAGGAAGTAAGGAGAACATCCTGAGGATAATCACTCCTCTCCCCCCATCCGAACCCAGCATCGACAACACGAGCCTCACGCGCTACATGGAGGCTCCGAAAGCCTCCTCTCTCATCACCGAAGCGCTGAAGAAAGACACCTCGACCCGAGAGATTCAAGTGGCCGGGGTGGGGACAACTAAAATGGGCTACCTTGTTCGCTTCAGGAACAAAGAAGCAAAGGAAACAGCAAGCAAAAGCAAACAGTGGCTCAAGGAGCTAGGGAGTGGAGTCAAACTGGTTAGGCCACGCTTCGGAGTTGTGGTCCACCGAACCCCCACAAACGAGGTCCGGCTACGAGAAGACAAGGAACAGAGCATAGCCAAAATCATGCATGAGAATGACATGGGAAGCAGAGGATTTGGGGTCGAAGAGATCGCGTGGATGAAGAAGAAGGATGCCCCACTGGGAGCCGCAGCGTCTCTCGGCATATGGTTTGACAGCGCAGAGGCAGCCGAATGGGCGATTCAAGACGGCATGCTCTTTGGGCTGAGATATGTGGGTAGCATTGAGCCGTACAAGAGAAAGGAACGCCGGTGCTTTAACTGCCAAGGCCTCGGCCACGAAGCATGGAGCTGCAAGGAGAGACAAAGATGTGGGCATTGCGCCGCTGAACACGACAAAAAGGATTGCCCACCGGGATCAATCGCCCGATGTGTTGATTGCAACGAGAACCACCCCACGGGTGCCAAAGAGTGTCAAGAAGCCTCAAGCGCAAGTCCCCGTCTATGACGAGCCCACTACGAATGCTACAGTTGAACATCGCCAGATCCAGGGCACGAATGGAAGCCTTGATAAATGATACAGCAACACGAGACCTTGATATACTCTTGATCCAAGAACCACTTGCACAACAACACATGACGCACGTCCAGCACCGAGAATGGACTTGCTACCGGCCGACATACGACGAGGAGGCAAGACCTCGAAGCCTCATATATATCAACAAACGGCTCTCCGCCTCAACCCACCGCCAAGCTCCGTGCAACAGCCCAGACGTCACGGCAGTACAACTCCAAACACCAACGCAAACAATACTTCTCCTTTCAGTCTACATACCCCCGGTTGAGAAAGTCGCCGTTGTGGACGAAGAAAGGCTTCACAACGTCACTCATGCTATACAGGAAACGATTCAAGCACACTCGGTGAGCTCAGAGACCGGATTAGACATGATTATGGGAGGCGATTTCAACCGACAGCACCCAATGTGGGGAGGCGACAGCATCAACCCAAAACGCATAGCCGAAGCAACTAGCCTCCTCATGTTCATACGAGACCACAACCTTCACAGCCTCCTCCCAAGAGGGACGCCCACATTCTGGTCGGTGAATAAACCAGGCACCCGTTCCACCCTAGATCTCACTCTGAGCAACATCCCCACCCAACTTCTCAAATGTCAGATATACCCGGAAAGCTACGGATCGGACCACCGCGCAACATACTCCGAATGGGACCTTTCCCCACAACGTCGAGACCAAGCACCGGCCCGAAGACTATACCAAAACACCAACTGGAAGGAAGTAGGGAAGAGGCTCCACACAGAGTTAAATCTGCCGGATCAGATCGCGCGCGCAGAACAGCTAGACGAAGAGGTTGAAAAGCTTATCAACACTGTATCGACCATTGTGAATGATCTCACGCCGATAGCAAACCCTTGCCCATACTCCAAACGATGGTTCACACCGGAACTGAAAAGACAACAAAAGGAGCACAACAAGCTACGACGGGCGTGGCAATCAGGGTGTGCTACCCGAGGAAGGGATCATCCAACTACTATCAGCCAGTTCACGGCAATGCAGAAAAGCAAGAGAGAATGGACCAGAGCGATAGAGAAGGCAAAAGCTAGCCACTGGAGGGATTTCCTTGATGGAGCGAGGAGTGGAAACCTCCTATGGAAGGCTGCGCGATACACTAAGCCAGGAGACGCATACTCCAACATCCCACCGCTAAAGACAGGTGACAGTGAAGCCAGCGAAGATGGGGATAAAGCGACACTCTTCTTAAACACCTTCTTCCCACAGCCCGCCCCACATGAGACCCTAGACGAGGGACACCCGCCACTACAAATACCCTGGAATCCAATCACCGAAAACGAAATCCAGAGATCCCTAGAAAGGGCCAAAGGGGCCTCGGCGCCGGGCGAGGATGGTCTCCCCATGTTGGTATGGAAGAAGATCTGGCCGACCGCGTCTACGGCCATCGCCAAGATCTTCAAAGCAGCAATTACCCTAGGGCATCACCCTAAAGCCTGGAGGAGGGCGGTCATAGTGGTCCTTCGAAAACCAGGGAAGCCGGACTATACGATCCCTAACGCCTACCGACCCATATCTCTGCTCAACACCTTAGGCAAACTTCTGGAAAGTGTGATGGCAAGACGCCTGACGTACTATGCCGAAAGATACAACCTCCTGCCAGATACCCAATTTGGAGGACGCCCAGGGAGGACCACGGAACAAGCACTCCTCATCCTCACTGATGCTATAATAAAAGCCTGGAGAAAATCCAAAGTGGTCTCGCTGATGGCGTTCGATCTAAAAGGTGCCTTCAACGGAGTCGCTAAAGGAGTGCTGGACCAGTGCCTGAGAAGAAAGGGAATCCCAAGCGAGGCTAGGAATTGGGTCCAAAGCTTCATGACTGACAGACGGGCCTGCATCAAGTTTGACGGATACACATCGGCAGCGGCGCGAATCAGATTTCCCGGCCTCCCGCAGGGATCTCCCTCTTCCCCGGTCCTTTTCACCTTCTTCAACTCTGCTCTGGTCGATCAACCAGTGAACAGCGGGGGAGGCGCGTCGGCCTTCATTGACGACTACTTTCGTTGGAGAGTAGGGAACTCGGCAGACGAGAACCTCAAAGCCCTTCAAGAGAGCGACGTACCAAGAATCCAGCAATGGGCCAAGGCCACAGGATCCGCCTTCGAAGCGAGCAAAACGGAACTGATACACTTCACAAGGAAAAGCAACGAGCAACGGCCCATCCCTATCCAAATGAACGACTTGGAAATTCACCCAACCGAGAACGTTAAACTTTTGGGTGTTGTCTTTGACCGACACCTTAAATGGCGAGCCCACGTCCAACGCGCGGTCAAAAGAGCCACATCAGCGAGCTTAGCGATAGGCAGACTAAGACAACTCCGACCAGCACAGATGAGGCAACTATACCAAGCCTGTGTTGTCCCCAGAATGGACTATGCATCGACGGTCTGGCATAACCCAGCCAAAAACAAATGGCAAATCACTGCCCTTAACACGGTACAAAGACCAGCCATGATCAAAATAATCTCGGCATTCAGGACTGCCGCCACACAAGCCTTGGAAGTGGAGACATTCCTACTCCCAACCCACTTGCGCCTTGCACAGCGAGCAAAGGACGCAGTGACTAACCTCATGACCCTGCCAGAGACGCACCCCATAACGCAGCCTCTTAACAGAGCCATAAAATTAAGATCACTCCCGAAACACACAGCACGCACACCAATCCAAAGAGCTGTGAAGACCCTCAACGAAGACCAGCTGGAAATGATGGAATCCATCAACACGTGCCCGAGCCCGCCATGGCAAGAGTCACCGTTTGCCCGGATTTGTGCCGAGACGGACCTGAGAACTGCAATGGAAGAAGTGTCAAAGGTGATGCGAGACCCAACCACCGCGATCTACACGGATGCCTCTGCAAAGGACGGGAACCTAGGAGCGGCGGTGATAATGCTGGACACCAACGACACTGTATGCAGAGCCCGACAAATCACGGTTGGACCGGACTGGAAATGGAACGTCCCCAGCGCGGAACTGATCGCCATATACTACGCGGTAGATCTGGCCATACATGAGCAGCGGACCTCCCCAACCCCCGGAAGTCGGACGTACACTATCTTCACCGACTCCCGAGCTGGGCTCCAAGCCCTTGCCAACGCCTGCAGGAAACCAGGCTCACAAATCATCCAAGAGATCAACAACATAGCGCGCTTTGCTAAGGAGAGACACTACATACACCTAAACCTCCGGTGGATCCCGAGCCACAGCGGAATCAAAGGAAATGAAGAAGCTGACCGGCTCGCCAAAATTTCAGTGGGGCAGGTTCCCAATCACCGTTTCTCCAGACTAGCCTCGCTCCAGCGGAAGGCGACGAGAGTGAACACGCAACGGGACTGGAGCACAGAGTGGAACAGGTCGACCAAAGGCCAATACCTACGGAGAATCGATGCGTCAATCCCAGGACCACATGTGCGGAAACTCTATGACCACCTCCCACGACAACGAGCAGGCATCCTCGCTCAACTTAGAATCGGCCACAACTGGCTAAAAAGTTTCAGCAAACGTGTGAAACACTCGGATAGTGACAGATGTGAATGTGGAGCAGTAGAAACACTGACCCACGTTTTCATCGACTGCCCAAATCTACGAGAACCGAGACGCCAACTACGCGAAGCGATCGGAGACCGCTTCAATAATCTCACAACAATGCTAGGTGGTAGAACACAAAAGGGAAGCAAGATCACAGCCAAAGAACTCAACGCTGTTTTAGACTTTGCAGAGCAATCTGGGAGATTCAGGAATAGAGACAGAGAACCAGACAACACCAACCCCGGGTAAAAGAGGATCCACCTTCATGTAACCTTAGAACAACGAACTGTAAATTAGATTTAGAAGTGACTAGGATGTAGCCTGCATATCCTGAGAAAGGATGGGACAGGGTAAATGATACACACTCACACACTCACACTCACACTCACTCTGTATAGCGAGTGTCAATACACAAATTTAGAAGAGCGAAGGCGCACTGTCCGACGGGAGATTACAGTACAGCCTCTGAATAACCATGGGGACCCCCCTCGCCTGATTTACCAGGGGCAAGTTTCGGGCTTCGCATTGGTTGTGGTTTCCTACGAGCGATGATATGTTGCAGAGCAAATGCCAATAACCAAAGCCTGATCCTACGAGGATTGGCAGGTATTGCTCGAGACCGAGGCGTGCTTGTTTTGAATTCTGTATTCATAATTTCATAAATTAAGATAATTTACAGATCTCGGGGAGGCGGACATTCTCGCCTAAAAGTAGCGCCTCTTTAGAACTTTCTATCTTGCGGAAGCGGCTCTATATTATTCCGGGCTTACTTAATCACACATTTAGTGCCTCTGACGTAACGTCCGTCCCTGCGTGGAGAGAAAACTGTTGATTATAGCAGCCTGCTTGGATTGAAAGGAGCTAGGCTACCTCCACAGGTAGTATATACCTGTGGGCGCGTGACTATGTTACTAAGACCTGGATTGCCCGAACAACAGAAACCCACCGTGCCGAGACGGAATCCATTATCCAGGGGTCTCAAATTTCTCTCGAATGAACATCTCTTTCAAAATCTTCGCACATTGATCATAGTATTCATCATTGTCCTTGACGAAACTCCAGCCATTGACATCGATGACATAACTCTTGCCCTCGGCGCGGAGTAGGTCAAACCCACAAACTCTTTGACCAAACTTCATCGCAATTCGACTTGCCATGGCCGCTTCCTCGTTCGAAAGGCTTGTGACGTGTCGAATTTCTTTGCCGTGCGTATTCCGTTTGACCAACCCGTCAACCGCAGGCGACTTGCGAGTCTCGGCGTAGCAGAAGTCAGGTCCGACAGTGTATGCCTTCACGTCCTCAGCGACCCCTATAAACCTCTCGTAAATATAACTGCTCTCAGGTTCCAGAATTGCCCGGGGAACAGTCATGCCGTCTACCCATTCGGAGCTCTTGTTTCCTACCTTGCGGAATAGCTTTCGAGCCCCGCCGCCTTGACTTTTTGGGTAGTAAATGCAGATGTTGTGATCCTCTCCACTAACCGGTTTTTCAACGAATGGCTTGGCCAACAACGTACCGTCAACACACAGCGTATCCCCGTCATCAAGAAGTTCGACCTTTCTGGGTGGGTCCATTTGGTAACAAGTACCATCTTCCAGTCCTTCCAGGGTGACGCCCGTGGTGTCTTTCACATATCGGGCCATATCTGCCGTCAAAATGCTTGGACCGCCATCCCTATTAACCTCCAGCCTCTCCGGAGTAGGAACACTGATCTGGGCCAGAATTCGGAGGCAGACTCTCCGGTCCCATAAAATCTTTTGCATAGGTAGATCGTTGACGCAAAATGGTTTGCGGGCTTTGACGTATGCAATAGCTTTGTCTAAGGGGAAGCCATCCGAGTAGAAAGATATCAAAAAGTCGCAAATCGGCCAGTTCTCAACCTCTTTATCCAAAATAACCTTTTCACCAAAGACGATCACTTCAAAATCTCCTTTGGAGACAAGGCGGTTCAAGATGTTGCGACTGGGTTTGCTCCGGGCTTTCACATCGAGCGTGCAGACTCCAATCACACCCCAAGGTGCAGGTTTCGTTTCCCCATCCTTTTTGGAATAGAGCCCTCTCGCAATGCCCGGACTGTGGCTGGAAACTGTGGCTGCTGGCACCTGTGCTACCACCGAATCTTCTCTTGGCACGGCCCCCGGATCTCGTAGGAGGCTGTGATCGCGGAGACCCTTCTCTCGAAACGGCATTTCGCTTCGCGATATTAGAGGCGTGAGCCGGAGTCTCTCGCGGAGCGAGTGAGTGTCCATCCATGGGGCTCCCATTGCTGCATGAATTCACGGAGAAGTTACGACAGATATAGCGGAGGTTGCAGTTCTAGCTACGATATTCCTAACACTTTGGTCAGAGATCATGTAGTAGATGCGGTTCTTGTGTTTGGCCCACCTCCTGCTTCTGATCCATTCGGCCTGGAAGGATTTGACGTCAACACTATGTTATGAGATATAGATAAGGAAATAGATTAGGTGGTTTATAGCGATGCTGGATGGCGGTGTGCTGTGGTAGAGAGCCGGGATGTGGTATGGAATCGTGAATACTTCGTAGATGAGGCTGGTTGTTCGAAGATCTTGAAGTGCGAAGTGATCTCCTGACCGGCGTTTCGTTGATCCGATTAGCTGTCAAAGCCCGGCTGATCGCCAGGCCACCCTACTTGTAGCTTCTTCCTCGGGCCGAAGCTAGCGAGAATTATCATGTGATATTTGGCCACGACGTTCAAACTTTCCGATCCTCTCTTCTCAACATACGAAGTATCAGCAAGATGGCACTTGTCATGTCACTTCTCTCAGTTATTTATAGAATTGCCGATTATATAACACTACTGTTTCGATTGTGGGTATGTTCTCCTCATATCATCACATGCGTGAAGACGGTTCTAACGAATATCACAGCAGAGTGATTACAATTCTAGTCAGTTTTTGCAAGCATAAAGAGCAAATTAAGAACATAAAACTTTGCTGACCGCGTATATTAGTCCATGACAATATATCTATAACCGAGGTATTTATAATCCCTCTCTTTGCGCCTCTTTGAGCTAATTATTTAACATAGTCTATATCCTCTTTCGGGCAACCCTCGTTTGATTCTCATCTCGAGGATGATGAAGATGCGGCTTGATAATAGCAAAGGCAGTAAGAGAGGTAGCGTGTGTGGGCGATGACTAGGGAATCATCCGCCACTTCTCCGATGTTACTTCGTATCAGGCGTAACAGTTGTAAGTTCTCCACATCTGAACCAAACTGAATCAGGTAATATTTCTTCAGATCCAAAAGATCTCTTGGCTGATCACCCTCGCTAGCGTAGAATATGCTAGAACCAAAGTTACAACTGATACGCCGAGGGGGAAGTAAAAGGGACTGCCAGGGCTTTTCAGGGGTCAAAACTACTTTGTAGGACAGACTCAAGTACGGAAGGGGGTCTCAGCAAAATCAAGCACACCTGGTTCTGCCGAACTTGAAGAGGAAATTTGTGGGACAATTGCTGTGACCATGTTTTGCCTCAGGCAAGAGAATCAGAGCAGGGATCATCGCGAGGCTATTCTGTAAATCGTGCACACGACCAACTCAAACGTCGCACTCCGCAATTATATACTTTCTCGAGCCTCCACCGACACCAGCATCCTCGACAGAACTTAAATGAAAGGATGGGTCGCAATTCTCCTTTCTGTAGATGTCTTTCGAACTTCCCCTTCCCGCTATAGCGGGATTGGATTCCCAACCTTTGAGCGCCTCTTCGAAATCATTTTCGGCTTCTTTATATTACCCTACACCACCCCAGCCTCTAGCGATTCCTGCGAGTGAGGTAGTTAAGATCCGCCGAAGGTCTTCGATTGCGCAAGCACCGTCTGCGGATACTTTTGCGTTGCCGCCTCCACCAACGAGATCTCGAAAGATTATTCAGATGAAGCCTCGAGGTCAGCCAGAGGAGGCGATGGAGCCCTTCACCAATTCCCCGAAGATCGTTGCCGGGAAAGCTACTCCTGCACCAAAGAAGAAACAACCATCTTCGATGAGTGTAGCAGGTCGTAACATGGCGAGGAAGACGGCACATAGCTTAATTGAGCGGCGAAGCAGATCGAAAATCAATGAGACTTTTGGGGTCCTGCAGGGCATGATCCCAGCTTGCACGGGAGAGATGCACAAACTGGCTATTCTACAAGTGAGTGACAATACATAATGCCGCAATGTTCAATTACTAATACCCATTCCAGGCTACTATTGACTACGTACGATATCTGGAAGACTGCATCGCGAAGCTCAAGGCCGAAACCCACCGCACTACCGCTACACCCACTTCTGAGCAGTTACTCCTTCTGCACCAGCCTCTCGAGGGTTATACAACCCGCCTCCACAGTATCACACATACGATGATGAAGATGTCGAAATGGGTAGTCCAGAAAACCCGTCGCCGACCTACTCCACGCCTCTGCCGAACTCCCATCAACCACCACCGTTGCCAGCACTTCAGCTACAAGATTCTAATCGCCAGGACTTATACTCTACTGCTTCAACAGAGGAGCGACATTATAGCCTCAGTGCTTTATCTACCACTTCTCCTACGCTCGGCCTAGCGGCTTGTGATCATGCTCGAAGTACCGCTTCTGCGAGCCCTGCATTGCTACTACAAATGGATCTGGACCAAGAGGCTACTACCGCTCTGCTGATGCTCAATACGGATCGAAGAGGCACCCATGGAAGTATCAGTGGTAGGGGGATGGGCTCAGAGACTTGCTAAGTATATGATAGCGGGATCAAGTCAATTAATCACCATATTGCTCTTATCTGAGTCTGCTTTAGTTTAGGAGGAAGTCGGGAGGTAAAGCTCGAGAAATTCATCGCGAATGGCAGAGAGGCTCTAGTTCAGCTTGTTAATCAACATTGGGAACGGCTCGCTAGTGGTCTCAAGGTGCAAGAACTCCTAGGTGATCCTTTCAGCAGCGATAAGCGAATGCGGCGAATCTACTATTATTACGAACTCCGAAGACTCCGACTAGACACAGAGCTACATTAGTTGCGGCGGGCACTATTGTTAATCAGGAACCTGCGTAACTTCTAGGAATATTTAACGGAGAATAGCTATCGTCCTTCAGATACCTCAAATCATCGAATACGCTATGCCTACTTAGTATATATTTATATAGCTAGCCTTAGCTTATCCGCCTCGAAGAGGTGCGATATCAGGATAGCTTTAAAGGAAGATCTCCGATATACTGTTCGTTAGATGATCTTTATTAACGCCTTAGGCCTTAGTGCGGTCCTCGTGTGCGGCGAAGCTATTACTAGACTTATGTGCGTACGCTCTGTAGTACTGTCTCTCTTTACTGATCTAGTGTAGGTATAAGACGTCGGGGAACACTAATGATAACCTCAAGTGGCTAGCTACGAAAATCCGGTAGTTTCCTATAATTGATTTTCGAGCCCTCTGTGGTATCTTTAATATAGTGATAGCTGATCTTCTATAGTACTACTAAGTGAAGTATCCTCTGAACAAGTTCGAACTCATAGCGAAGATTCAGACCGTCGCCGACAGGCACACGACGGGAGGTCTGCATCACCGTTCAGATTCGTTATGAACCGGACCTATCCCTAACTTATTATTACTTACGCTTGGAATATATATATCGTAGAGTAAGTGTTTAGCTGGTGTCGGATCGAAGAGGCACTAGTAGTTATAGAAGAGAAAGACGAGTATTATGCGGGTGTTATTATAGAGTAGAGATATAAAGGGGGGTCATTTAACGCATAAAGTATATGTAAACTGTGATACTTTTAGTATTTCGCAGAGTATACTGTACTTAAGGATAAGTTAGGAAACATAGTATCTAGCTAGCTCGATCCGATACTTAATATCGTGAAAGTTAATAAAGTAAATAAATCTCCTATTTATTTCTAGGAAGTCCTCCGGAGTATTGTGTTTAGCTACTATACGGTATATAGAAACTTAACACAGCAGAAGAGAGATAATAACTATGCTTCTCTCAACCTCTTAGTAGCACGAGATAAAGCTTTAACTTCTAAAGGCCTGAGAAGGTTAATAATACTATAGGAAATCTCTATCGGGAGAGTTTCGAGGCGGCTTCTTTTCGATGGGTTGATAGCTATTCTGAACTCATAGAATAAGCGGCTAGATACAGTACAGGAGAAGAAGTGGGCGAGGCTAAGTTGAATTAGGTGAAGGATATTTATCCACACTCTGAGCTCTCTTACTAGCGGGGTAAGCTTGGCCGCCAAGGATTGCCAACCTAGTAACCCCGGCAGCGTTACTTCAGTCGTGGCCAGAACCTCTACAGGATGGTTCCATTTTGAGTTAATGTACCTTTGCTCCAAACATGGCATGTTCTTTGTGCATATTTTATGCAAACAATGCCAAGACTGCGCAAGTTATGGACGAATTATGAGCTTTTGGGATATCGTGGCGGAGTGCTTGGAAGGCATTTCGTTCTATTCCCGAAGCTGTCGCGCAAGCAAGCATGAAGAGCTTCCCATCTCCAATCCCCACTTCCGGGGCTGAAGCCCAATTCTGCCTGCTGCTATCCTCGGTCCCCAGGTTCAATTGTGCTGCTTAGTTCTTTGGAGGTCTGATCTCCCAGGCTATTGCAGCTTTTTAACCCATAACTACAGTTCCATATCTTCTTAGCGTTTACCGGTTGCGCGGATCAATCCAAGTGAGTGCAGCTGTCAGCTCTTACATCCACGACGTCTAGTCCTTCACCAGTATATGCGAAACTTCGTGCTGCAGCACAACCTTGTACATGCCATAAGGGACTAGTTCGATATGACAGGAATACTTGCTGATCCGAGGATGGCTGAAGGTAGCCGGTAGCTGTTCGGATGGCCGCTTCGTCGACGACCGAAGTCGAGTCGAGACACGACGATGAGGGTACAAGTGGCCACGAAGAGCAGCACAAAGCATCGATTTCTAAGACACATCACGAAC
>Ga0207879_100137_pt1 | contig 68433 bp, 86 predicted proteins | sample LinPmetageLP24_FD_184045 | JGI IMG/M metagenome (GOLD analysis project Ga0207879, IMG submission 184045) | Marine viral communities from the Pacific Ocean - LP-24 (SPAdes) | ecosystem: Environmental > Aquatic > Marine > Oceanic | place: Pacific Ocean | collected 2009-08-30 | reverse complement strand
GGGGGGGGGGGGGGGGGGGGGCGGGGAAGACAAAACTTCAAACCCTCGCAACTCATCTCAGCAATACCATGAAGCAAGATCGCTTGCAACACTCCTTGGAGAAGCGAGCAATGAATGGATTTATCATGAAAGTGTACATCATTTTACCTCGTCAAAGTATACAGTACGAGCTTCTAGCAGCCACTTCCATAAAACGTTCAGACACCTGATGCCCAACATGAGCCAATTCAATTACGCAGTACTCTTCCCAAGTCAAATCAATCAATCCTTCATGTATCATGCATATTGTAATAGCAACAATTGTTCTCCTGGTCGTCAGGGCCACTGTCAGAAGTGCTGCGACTAACTAGTGACTATCACGAGTCGCACAGATATTAACCAACTCCGTGAAAGAAAGGAACAGTCCGTGAGGGTGAGTCTGCCTTGTTAATATCATCATTGTACAGTCATTGAGAGGAGACTCACAAATGGCGTGATCCGTCAGCCTAATGCAATGACCCACCTGCCCTCAGCAGTCCTAGTATAATCCAGCCACATATTAAACCTATTCCTGCTGCCACCAATACGGGAGAATCTTTGACTACACTAAACACAACTTTCCCAGCCCTTACGATGCCATTGAGAGCCCGGGAATTGCGAATCGAAGTGGACATCAGGGGGAAGATGACGAGGCTAGCGAGTAGCCATGTGACGAGAACAAGCAATTTCGCATATAGAAATTTTGTCATCTCAGCCTTCACCTTTAGCCAACATGCCATGGTTAGAAAACTGACTACAGACCTAGCAGAGCTAGATTCCAAATGAGGCCCGCTTGAGTAATCTTGTTGCTGAGATAGTCGGCGACTTTGGTCACAAGCAGCTGGAGATGACGCCTTTTGGCGTGGACTTTTACCTTCCTCTTTAACTTGAGGATATCGAAGTGAAAGATGAGAAGTCTCTGAAGGGAACATATGGATTCTAACTGCTGATTGGTCTGAATGGCTGTAAAAGCGATACTTGAAGAATAAAACAGGGGCACAAGCCCGGGTTTTTATTTCTCGAGTGGTCAGAAGTGGCTTAGCGCCGGAAATGGACGGAGAGATATCCAGCAGTGAGTTCTTGGAGCAGGTTGTTTAGCGCAGCCGCCTTATCGAAGCCGAGACTCGAAATACTGGCTCCATGTTGTAAAACACTGAACCAAGTCCCAGGAGTTGTGTAAGCAAAAGATTACTATTGTACATCGGGTCGCCTGATTACTGTAATTGCTCATCAACTTATGCTGGAGGAGTGACTTTCAATCCTTGCAGCATATGGTTCGCATTCGCATGGTACATGTCTCGGGAGAGATTGGTATCAATTCTGTCTACTTGTAGTAATTTACATAATATGCCCCGTGAATATATTCTTGGCTGCTATCCAAAACCAACCTTCTGCTCAAAGGGGAGTTCTTCGTCAGCGCACTCTAGGGGAAGATTATCTGTTGGTAGGCTGTTTTGTATCACCGCCCAATATAGAGAACTTGCGGCTTTGAGTCTCGCCAGAATCCCATTTTTTGGCTCCTTTAGCCTCGAGCGAATGGTACCGAGGAACACTTCTCGGTGAGATATCGTTAGTGCCTCTAATTTGTAAGTCGCCTTCGGGACAGCGCATAATACAACACTAGGATGCTCCAGATCGTCCTTGAAGATATCAACCAATTCAGTCCAGATTGACGCTTTCCTTGCCCTTTTTAAGATGAGTTTCCAGGTAGTTCTATTGGAGACCTCAAGCCTGTCCATTACCTCTGATATTGTAGACTTAGGAACTGGGCCACGGTCATGAGGGCTCCTGTTGAAGTCTTCCATAACCGCCCAGAACTGCCGAGAAAATTCGTAGTGGATGTACCGTTGTTTCAGAGCTCGCTTCTCTGTCCTGATCATGAGCCACAGTTTTGCCAAGTCTTGGTTTTCCGCTGTTGAGTTCTGCTGTTGTTTTTGCGTGGCGCGTTCTACTGCTACGGCTTCTCTTAGCGTACTGAACATCGTGTCCTCCCCTGCAAACATAGAAGCGATACGTTCAAGACTCATTTTCTCTCTCACCCTATGACCAGTAAGATCAGAACTTTCAGACTCCGATACGAATAGCGTTGACCGATTGTTGTGGTGATTGTCCTCAGGATTCGCAGATGGAACCTCTAGACTGTCGCTGTTCTCGGTGGCTTCCTGAGGAGTCTCGTTGGGCTTTGATTCTCTCTGTTCGAGTTCCTGATGTCGAAGTTCGGAAGGGTCAAGGCTTGCAGCCAATAGCTCGGCCAAGACCCTTTCCCTAAACAATGGCATGAAAGTATTACTCTCGTTCTGGGTGAGGTGTGGCCGTCCAGCAATCAGGAGGCGAATGCCCATTAGGACGAAAAGTCCGCAGTCTGAATTATTGCTTTGTTTCGGATTCTGTGGCGCTTTGAGCTCCTTGATTTGTTTTGTGGGAAACCAAGCTTCAATCCATTCCAATAGATTCTTTGGAGCTTCGTTACCAAGACTGTCATAATAGGTCCAATACAAAGGATCCTCTTTGCTCTTTGATGTTACAACACCAAAAGTCCAATGATAATTCTTCTGATTGATTGGTAGATACAGAGTATATGTGCCAGTTTCAACGAGCTTCGCAAACCATTTGAAGGGCCGATCAACTTTCATCGTCGCCATGAGAAAGGAAGTTGCAATTTTTTGACTCGGAGATGCGATAGACCGCCCCAGGAGCTCAAGATAAGCATTTATGATCTCATCATTAAGCCATTGGCCTGGCTTCAGGCGCCAGAGGGATTGTCCTAAGTAGGTTGCCTCGTAACCAAGATTGGCAATCTTAGTGATGGCAGTCGAGCCTGTACGCGATGTCTCATTCCCAGTTGAGCCATCGCAAGGAACCACAACTTCGCTCAGCCTTTTGGACATGTCAACCTTCCAACAGTCCAATAATTCCGGCAAAACATCTTGGTTCTTACTTGATGGCAGCAACGGCTTGTTGACCACCGTCAAATCGACTGTACTACCATCTGAACTAGGAATTGGGGATCCCACTGCAGAGACGAAGAGAATCCTGCCGTCATCCTTGATATCAAGAATTTTGGACTTATTTTCGGGTTGCTGGAAGATTTGAGCGAGCGTTTGTGTATCCAGCTCAGCCAAGGCTCGACTGATTGCGGCTCCAGGAGACCTGGCAATTAAAAGTGACTTGCATCTGTTCTGCAGTTCCAGGATCTCGCTGTCGCTAAATATGAGAGGAACATTCATCCACCATGTAGAAACGTGCCTTGCCACTATTTCGCAGCTTCCCATAACAACGAAGTCGAAGAAATCAAGCTTCTGGGTCGGGGCTTTGAGGTTGATCCAGACAGCCATCCCACCGTTTTGACGAACTGCCTTGCACATATCTCTTGCAAGAAATCTTGCCGAGTCAACTTTGAGAGCAGTTCCAACTACGACGACTAAATCGGGCTTCTTTTGCAGATCCGCATGTTGAACTGTGCTGATAGCGTCCGCATCCGGGTAGTGGAAATCTTGATAAAGCCAGACTCTAGGCCTCAGGACAGGAACTCTGCCTCCTCGTCGAGATACCTTGCACTCAGTACACCGTGGTCCTGATGGTTCCAAGGCGAATAAGGCTGGGTCAAAGCGAGACAAGTGCCGAGGATCTCCTTCGCACCTAACTGTCTTTAAGTCTCCGTGTAGCTGAATCGTTTTTGGCCATGGATTCTTTAACGACAGAGGAATTTGGGTCTCCAACGATACTAGTTGTGTATCAAGCCCATCTATGTTTTGAGTATATAGCCGGTGCAGGCGACCTTCTTTGGCAATAGCTTCAAGCACATAGTGAAATTGGGTTGGCGTTGCTCCTTGCACCTTGTCATACATGGAAGAAAACATGTCGTTGAGAGCTTTCGTGTCTTTGTCGTTACGGTACATGTGCATGTTGAAGATATTCGTAGTAGCTGAGGGGAGTTCTTCAAAGGTAGGGACTTCATAGCTTAGCAGGTATGGTCTTGGAGAGGTCTAACTCACTCCCGGCTTCTGCTGAGATACCCGCCCCTGCTATAACGACAATTTTCTTCTTCTCGCGTAATGCTTTTATTAAAGGAAATAGTTCCATGTGCGTGACATAGTCTTGCTGAGAATTTAAATTAATTCGCTTTGCCATTTTAATACTTCGATTGATAGAATCCTGGAAGTTTTGTGATTTCGTAACATATTTATTTCTTAGTTATCTAAGTACGCCACTTTTGAAAGCCTCCCGTTCCGGCCTCGGGAGGTTAGGTTCTGGCAGCCTCGAAAGCCGCACCCTCTGTTCAGACGCCGAGATAAAATTTCCAAGCACAAAACCGATCCGATTCTGCATTACAGTAATAAGGTCAGCTTGAAGGCTGATAATCTAGCTCTCTCAATGTGATCTCTTTCCTCAGTGAAAGACGCAGAGCAGACCTTAGCTCATCTCGAATTTTCTTTGACGCAGAGACTTGAGATTGTTAGACATAGTAGACTTCTTGACATGCGGCCCGCATACCTGTAATAAGCATTCGAGGTGTACTTTCATACACCGGCAAGGCGTCAGGCTCATGGAAGACTTCGTCTTCCGGATTTCCCAGAATAACCCTTCTTCGTCCTCTTTCTATCTCCTTTGCCCTCGTTACCTTCATTTTTCGTTCGGCTTCATCCCTCTGTGTCTTCCCCTCTTCAATCTCAGCAATCTCCCTACTCAAGGCGTCTTCGGGCGATAGAGGATCCGGAGAAATACTTGCTCTGCTTGAAAGCTCTCCAGGCAGCAACTGAGACGTGTGCACCGTAATGACAAGGGCCTAAATGCATGAGAAAGCGACAATTTGAAATAGGGCTGTGGATTACGGATTTATTCTTCAGTTTTCGATCTTGTCCAAGATCCCAATTGAAAAAGCGGGAAGATCGTGTTATAGAGCTCTTTGTGTCGACCTATTAGTTAAATAGAACAATGAATGATTAGAGAAGAATGTTTACCAATGTCTTCACATTCCCAGACTAAACGGATCCGGCGAGCTCGAACCTCACGAGCGAGCGTACCTTGCACCAGCCGCTCTAAAAGTGGCAAGTGCGCTACGATGCCGTACCCGCTTGCAACCATCAAAATATACTCGTAGCTACCCACTGGTATGATGGCGCCATGTGGTCCAGTGAATAGCACCCGACCCAGTCCTCCGCTTTCCCCGCTCGCAGGAATTGCCCGGGTTTTAAGATTTCTCGTCCATCCACGACGAGGCTCAATCATAAGTTCTAGCTTTGTCTGCCTCTTGCCGGTCCAGGATGCGACGACGAATGGATGGGTCTGTATCGAAATGAAGGAGCGGATGCCTACTGAAGGGTATATATATTAACGTACTGTCCAGCCTCCATCTCCAAAGCTTCTTGCAGAACTATGGTTAGCTGCACAGGACCATTGTCATTGGTGTCAGGATACTTAAAGACCTCTCCAACTCTAGGCAATTTTCGGCCTTTGGACCGAGCGATAACTCCGTTGCGGGATAGCAGAAACCATCCTTCGTATACGGAAGTTACCATAAAGATCCCCAGATTGATATAGAAATAGATCCTAGGAAATAACGTCGACGGGACATGGAGTACGGCTGATACGGCAACAACAGCCGCCAGAATATAGTGCAAGCGAAGGAAAATCTCGTATGACCATCTGCGAAGCGGAAACCAGGACCAGGACGTTACAGATATCAAAACTAGAGACGATCCACTCTGAACGTTGTTAGTGAGTCGGACAGGGTGACAGAAACGAGACTACTTACTATTATCGCAGAAAGGTTTGCAATACCACGTACAGAGAAGGCCATGTGAGAGACGAACACGGCGAGTACATGGAACAATACCAGGCTGCAGGACATTAACCCAGCGGAACGGTGCATTAAGCGAAAGGTGCTCAAGGAGATGCCAAGAATATCAGCAAGGAATCCCAGGTGCGGGCCGAGGAAGAGGGGGACCATATTGATTAATGAGAGATTACCGGCTCGTATACCGGCCTTTGCAAAACCAGAAACTCGAAAACCGAGGCAGAAAGAGTTGCCGGCAAAATAAATAAGCTGAACCAAAACGTCTGCGAGAGTCCAGGGACCTAACAATCGGTGGCGGCGAACAACGTAAGGGTACATCAGATAACGTAGAGCTCGGTCAACGAGAGGTGGTATAGAGAAGGCAGAGTATGGAACCACAGAAAGTACATTGATGATGAAAAGGAAGAGAAGGATGCCACCTAAGACGATGGCGTAAACTACGGTGGTTTCCATGGTACTGTAGTGAGTGTTGTGGTAGGAGGAATGCAATTTTATGGCAGATCTAAGTTAAGGATTTATACCGAGCTATACAGCCAAAATAGGCTGCCATTGCAAAAACCAGCTCTTAATGAACACCCTTATATTTCTGTAAATTTAACTATTTTGAGAGCCTTTTTGAGATATGATCCATCTTAGAATCCATACTAACTTAGATACCACTTAATTAGTGAAATTAACCTTGGCTGAAACCAAAACACACCCTTAAAATTGCAAGAGTCGAGTAAAAGAAATAGGAAATGAAGAAATGGTGAAATAGGGGAAAGCAACCAAAAGAAGTAAGAAAATTACAAGTATCAGGCCAATTTGTTCAAAACACAAAGCTGATAAAAATTACGACTGAAGCATAAAATCAGCATTAATACCCGAAGATAACACAGGGCAGAAATATTGGTATGACAGGTTGAAAAAAAAAAAGGATCCTCTCATCCTATAACAATTCAAAGCGTCTTTAGCTTTGCGGCTCCCTTCTTCTCCCAGATGGCAAGCGCTTCAGTCTCATCCACCTTCTGTTCCACTGATAAGTCCTTCCACTTAGCTACCCCTTCTATATTAAAACTTATCAAGACAAATCGAAAGAACAACCTAAGACAAATAGATCAAACTAAAAAGGCATGAGTGATTAGGCAACCAGGGGAAAATATTATGCGAAGGAGCCCCAAAATACGGCCTGACAACTAACAAATGCTATTAAATCGGTAGCGGAGAAAGAGAAATCTCGATCCAGTTGCGGCTCAAATTACACCTGTCCCTTGTTCAACTGGTTCCAATACACGGTGAATGAAGCCATCATACTACCCACTTGTTTATCTGACATATTCTGCGGGTCGATATCTCTGTCCTCACACCAATCTACCTTAAACTGTGCCCGAGTGGCTTTCTTCTCTGCCGCATTGTCCTGATTGTCCTGATTGTTCTGATTGTTCTGATTGTCCTGATTTTTCTGATTTTCCTGATTGTTCTGATTTTCCTGATTGTTCTGATTGTCCTGATTGCCACCTGGCCCGGGCGTACCTCCGGGTGTCGTTGTAGTTGAAACAGTCTCATCTGGACCTGGGGTGCCCTCAGGAGACAAGGTACTTCCAACTGGCGGAGGCTCAAAGAGGGACGGGTCCCGTTCTTCCGATGCATGTTTCCCTCCTGCCTTTCTATAATGACTTTCATAATGCTTCGCAGCATTCCATATGGCTAAGTCACCGTTTTTCTTCCAGAGTGTGCGACACCCTGTTCTATTCTCCCAGGACAGAAACCTGTTTTCCGTATCTGGCTCCTTCCATTGGATGAGGAGTTGGACATCTACCAGTTTAGGAAGCTTTTTCTGGCGTCTCAGTTCCTCTTTCTCTTCGGCCGATCGCTTCGGCTGTGGCACGAGCAAGTCCTCGACATTTCCAGTATATCCAGGGGGGACTGCTATCGCAATCCCTTTAACCCCGTTTTCGCACATATCCTCCAATTTCCATTTCTCTTTGGTCTTACGGTCTTTCACCACACCTGCACGTCGGCTCTCCACAATGTTTGGCACATCCTCACCAACCACAACGTTCTTTTTGATCCTGTAGATTTGCCAATTTTCGAATTCGGTATCGATGACCAAGCCTACCTTTCCATACATTCCGGTCGACTTGTAGCCAATAACAGCCTCGGTGTTTCTCAACCCAACTCTTTGCGCAAGGTCCAAAGGATCTGGGGAATCACCAAGATGCGTTCCAGATAGAAGAGCTGCTATGAGTTTGGTGGGATCATATTCGGTAGTGTTGAGAGGACTGTCACTGCTACCAGTGTTCTCTACGTCTTCCATCACTTCGTCAAATTCATCTTCGTTGTCGGCGTCCCTTTCATCCTGCTTGAACTTTGCCTCTTGCGTTTCTGCCTCTTGTACCGCATTCTCATCGTCTTGAAGCTCACCCATGATTATATCGATCTGCGCTTGTATTTTTTTGGCTTCTTCTTCTGCTGCATTTTCGAGTTCTTTTTCTAATTTCTCCTTGCTGGCCTTCTTTCCTGCAATCTTCTCTCTTCTTTCTTGGAGGGTCTTGCGCGCCTTGGACATTCCGTCACTGGCCGTCTTCTTCTTCGCATCTTTGTTGGCCTTCTTATCTGGATTCAATCTTCTCACCTTCTTGGTTCTCCCTGCCATCTTACAGGAATGGAGGGTTGTTTTGGAGTGATATAGTATGCAGATTCGTTTCAGCGATGTGTAAAACGGACTGGTTGTTTAAGAGACACATGGTCTTCTTATAAGTTTTGTAACAATCCAATTTCGGCTTCTATAATAAGCAGTTCTTGGCTCTCTATTTTACGCCAGTTTTGGTTTCGTATAAAGGGAGAGAGGATCGTACTCCGCGTAGAGTCTAATTCAACATCTCATCATGAAGAATGGCCATAATTCGTGCTTTATTCTTGGTCATCTTGTTTGGTTACGGCTTTGCTCATACTGATACTGCTGAGAGCTGTACAGGAATGCAAGCAGAGGCAACCGTAGAAATCCAATACGATGGTCATGTTGGCTCGGGAATCATTCTGATGACAAGCAACCCTACGTCTTGTGCGAACCTTGTTTCCTCGAATCCGACAGGAACTCTTTCAAATTCAATCACTGCGACGTCAACGTTACCAACGACGACGTCGAGCAAGACCTCCTTAACCTCCGCTACTCCGTTCAATACCCCGCCATCATTTGGGGTTAGTCGAACGCAGATAATCAATGCTACATCCACTGGCCAACTCTATTTCCCAACGGCTATAGGGTCTTCCCAAATTATGACTGGTGCCACAGGGACTCAAATCCTGCCAGGGCAGAGTACTTCTCCGAACTCCCAAAGCAGTATTATCGCTGGGTCAGGTACTCGCCCAGATGTCAAGTGGTCTCACGTGGTCTTTGGGGCAATAGCGACGGAGCTGATAATGAGAATCGTTTGAATTGAGCGATTAGATAGTAGTATTAGATAGAATTATCTCATCGATATTCCCAGTGCGTGTATGAATGAATTGACACGCGGCTCCATGATTATCTCTCTTTCTGGCGCGACCAATGACCTACAGCCATCTGTGCTAATATCTAAGGGCTCAGGTGATGGCGCATCTGATCGATGGAAACTCCAGCCTGAGGAAGACGAATCTTGCCGCGCTGATTGAACGTCATAAGATGCGGCATTCGCCTTCTTTCCAAATCTAATGCACCCACAAAGCATTTTCGCAGTCTCTCCTTCAAATGAACTATTTCCAAGCACACGGCCAGTTCATATAGATTTCTATGATACTGTTAGCTTCGCAACCGATAGTCTCGTGGTGCTGCCATATTCGAAGTCTATTCTGGCCCTTCAAGGCGAGTTGCGGCGCACTGTCATATGTATTTCTAATTCATGTCTATAAGATGGAAAAGAGGTGGATAAGGTAATTAATTGAGTAGTTACAGAAATCGGCTTCGTGCTGGTTCGCTTAAAATATATGTGAGCACGGACCACCTCTGCCACTTTTGGCTTATGCCGGAACGGACCGCCTCCATGTGCTACATGAGGTGTGCCACCCAGCATTGTGGGCTAGCACATATGCTGGTAAAGGGCCTACAGTAAGTATGCTGCTTGAATAATCCTATGGTGATTAGGTAAAGAACTATACACCGAATGCAATGATCATCACTTGAGAATCGGGTAACAAAGGATGTTCAAGCAGTCCACTCGCTGAGGAATCAAGTTAAACAGGCTCTCACGTACTCAGCGCAGTATTCAAGAATCGGTTTGGCAGATGTGTATTATCTATTTTATCTATACTAGGAAGAAATCTTCGTCAAATCTCTCCATACTTTTCCCGTCCCCGAGACGCTCAGCGTCGCACAGGGTGCCTCGGCCGGGAGAGCCAGAGAGATGAGTGTCCAGCACTACCATATCATCGCCGGCTGGTTCCGACGTCGTGAAAGAGCACGTCGGGGTTACAGGGCTAGATGGGTACAGTGGAGAGAGCGCCTCGTCTGTCAAGAAGGACGTGTAGTCCACCTCATCAGAGAACTCAAATAGGTCTTTCAGCGACCCACCTGCCCGCTCCCGGGACTTCATGTCTTGCTCGGACAACGTCTCGAGTTTAAGTTTCTTGCTGGGCACACGTTGATCTTCCACGACTCGCACCAGGAAAGCCGTCAAATTCTCAATATCAGACTTCAATGTTGGTTGAGTTTGGTATAGATATGCTACAAGGGCATCCTCTTGAGGGATGGAAAAGTCGCGGAAACTGTGCCTATCAAATCAGCTGTCCAGGGAAAGTCGGGTCTGCAACTTACGTCTCGTCTGGTATGTCTGGAAGTCGGAGGAAGATACCGGCACCAAATTCTTTCACTAGTTTGGAGCATGTCCGGCCCAGGGGCATCCAGTTTTCAAACCTTTGCTTGGCATCTCGCCGTGTCTCCCCTTCTTTCTGTAGCAACTGTGGGAGAAGGAAATCAACAAAGTCATCATTTAGAGATCTTCTGGCTCCTTTAGGGGTGTCGGTTGTTTTCTGCCTCTTCCTATCCCTTTTGGGGCGCGGGCGTCTTTGCCGATTCTTTGACTCCTGCTCTTTTAAGCCGTGTATGTTTGCGAGATATAATCGACGACAGAGATCAGGGAAGTAATCATCACTCGAGAGCACGTCGTACTGCGCTTGATACCTAGCTAACAGTCTTTTTATCCTATCTGCAGCCGTCTCTCGCGGCTCTGTGATCGCAGGTGCCTTTTCCAGACCCTCCAGAAGGGTTGCCCTCTGTGAGCGGAGATAATGCCACAAGTTAGCAAGCTCGGGGCTCGGAATCCTGGACAACATGTCTGGAGATATCTTAGAACTGGTTAGCAGAGCGAGCGGATATGCGAGACGTGGAGACCGTTGTTCTGTCTGGGTTGGGGATGGATCGACCGAAGGGCAGGCTTCTTTAGCCCAACACAGTCAGCTAAATGCACGGACGAGGATAGTAGGAGCTCACTTCTTGGTGCATCATCGCTTTGATCTGTATCTAGACTGCTATTGCCTAGTCCAGCAATAGAGACCGGTGGGTTAAATATAACGGGAGTGTCGGTGGATGTAGTTTTGTGCGACACGGTTGATCTCGACATTAGCAGGCTCTGGCTCTCTAGTTGGTATGAAGGACCTCGCAGAGGGTTCATCTGCATACGGGCGCAGGAGTTCAGACTTGAGGGGCTCTGGGAAGTTGTCTCCTCGGTGGCGAGCGTTTCTTCGTACGCCTGAGCTGGACTTCTGCTATGGTATTGCGAAAGACAGGCACTGTCAGAGACAAGACAAGGTGGAACTCCGGACGAATCATCAACATCGGAGTAGTTGGTTTCGTCTTCAAATCCATCGTCTGTTTCCGCATCTGCTCTATCCTCCACATTTGATCTGCTCATTAGTTTGCTGTATACATTAGCAGGGTGACGGGCATCGCTGCCAGCAGCTTAATTTTTAGCCCCATTATGGACAACACTCAGAGAGCTGGCATCGTTACATGTTTGGTGGTCAGTTATTAACGACAGGATCGCAGGAGTGCGCAGTCCTTCAGACAGGGCGGTTTCGGTGATTGATGATGCAGGAGGAACTGCGATGGCACTAACACGGGCTTGGTCGATCTGTCCACTGACGATATTAGAGAATTCCTTGAGCAGGCATGCAGAATATCCATCAGTAACAAGGACTTCTGTTATATATATCCAGGTTCGAAGAAGCGTTTGGAGTTGATTCTCTCGAGTATAATCGCTGGTGACATCTTCTCCCATGGCGATGGAGGTTACGGAGAGAAGGAGAAGCTCACGGGCACCGGTGTAGTTATTAAGGGACTGACAACTTTGGTGGCAACAGCTCCGGTCCGTCATGCCAAGGCCAGCCACCAAACCAGGGATCTACTCACACTGCAAATGAACAAGCTGATCCAAGATGCCGAACTCTGATGTTGCTTGATATGTATAAATAGCTGTGTGAAGACGAGCGAAGACGACTTCAGTGCGCTTAGTTAATGGCAATGGATCTAGTGCCAATGGTTTAAGGGACAATGGAATTAGGGACAATGGAATTAGGGACAATGGAGTTAGGGACAATGGATTAAGGAACAACGGATTAAGGGACAATGGAATAAGGGACAATGGATTGAGGGACAACGGATTAAGGGACAATGTATTTGGGAACACTGGATGAATTAACATCTCCTGGATAGCCTAGTCCCACGGACAAGCTCGCTGTTGTTTGCACTGGACCTTCACGCCAATCCAAAGATAAATCGGCCCTCGACGGCACTCATCTCTGTATCATTGACACGAATCAGTTTCGTGACAGAGACCTCATCAAGTGAGGCTACAATGCGCATGCTGCATGCGGGTTGAGGTCCGTCGTTCATACGCAGGAGGCAATGGGCTGTGGTGATTGAGGAATGGTTGGAGTAGACGTTTTGGGGGTTCTATCACAAGCTCGCCCGGTCAAAGCTGACTGAGGGAGACCATGGTGGAGATTATAATGTGGGGCGACTCAATCAGAAGTATGAGAATTGCACCCATGCTGTTACATTTGTGGGTCACTTACCAATACAGAGCCGGGAGGGAAAGGTACGGAAGGTACCCCACAACGGTGGCGGTTCGCCGACTTGTGCCATACTGCAGCCACAACGGAATTGGAAGCTTCTCCGCAGCTCCGAACGACTTGGACGCTCAAATAAAGATGTTATGATTATGTCGAAGACAGTCAAGCTCAGCTCGGCACATAGGGGGAACTTAAGTTGATCTTGAATTTTTGGAAACTTATAAGTTGGTTTGGCGTCCAAAATGTTCGAAGTCAGATCCCCCATGTTATTTCTCGGCAACAAGGTTTCTTGGCAAGTAGGGATAAAGAATGCACATTTACATTAGCGGCTTGGCTTTCTGATGTTCAGTCTCCACTTGATCTAGCATGTCTAAGAGGCCCTTCACCTCTGCATGATCCAGTCCATGGTACGGAGGTTCGCACGACGAATCCGATTCTCGAGCCCACATTGTATTGCGATACTCGCGATTCAAACACTTGTTCCCAGGAAAGAAAGAGGATTCTGCCATTCGCTCGATCCTGATTACTCGAAGCAGGACGTAAAGGCAGTAATGAGCAAGGTAATGTATGGATGAGCTCAGATAAAGTATGAATGGGCTCAGAGAACTTACACCACAAAGGCCTAACGCGTTGATTATTTTGCGGGATAATCGCTCAACCTCGCCTTGACAATCTGTGGCCACTCATCGATACCTACCACTCTTACATGTTAACCTTCTCGGTCGGTGCCTCACTCCTTATTCCAGCCTCCTCTCCGAATGTTCATCCAGATGTACATCTTTCGAAACCAGCAGATGAACCAATGTACAGAGAGGCGTCAAGATCTCAGCGCTGCCCGAACGACTCAAAAAGGTATGCTAGCAAGCCTCAGCAACGAGCCGGAGTAGGGATTAGGTAAAACTCACATCCGACAGCTCCTCCGGCGTTGCAGAAGCAGTGTCTTCCACAAAATGGACGGCCTCGGCAGACCAGCCCTCTGGAGAAGCCTCCAAGGTCTCTCTCTTTTCACTCATCATCTGTCAAGTAACAGTCGTGGCCTGCCTCCTGATCAGCATGGACTCCATATCCTATTTTCGTGACAACTGTCGTCTGATATACGAATGGTGGATTGCATTCTCAGCTGAACCCTTAGCCGACAACAACAACTTTGAGCAGTCTCTCATTGCCGCGATGGACATCGTGCAAGATTTAATGAAGGGAAACCGCGTTCGTCGCCTCCTGCTACGGTTCGCGTACATGAATCTCGCAAGAACCATTCGTCATTGTAAGTCTGTGGCGGCCACAGATCGAGTCCAAGGCAATGCTTGTCGAAGTGTAGGTATACGCGATGCTACTGTTATAGCACTGTATTTGACCTTTGCATTGTTTACACTTCATCCTGGGCGCAGAGTTTCTGTCCTTTTCATGGAGAATGCTCGGCGGCAAAGGCAATGGCAATGAGTATTCCCTCCTCGAGAACATAGATGCGATTTCAATCATTGAGTTAAGGCATTGAGTAGACCTTTGCAAGTTCTTGTAGAGCATATGTATTCTAGATTTTAGATCCTGTCCGCTGATTGCCTTTCGAAGCTCAGAACTGTCCTGTCGGAGACCTCTCCACAACTTACCACCCCTATAATCCATTCTGAATCGTGCCATGGATCGCATCGATCGAAAGCGCCATATTGCGTTGGAAGTCGACATACTCATGTAGACAATCGGTCCAGGTTTCAACCACCTGATTCCATATCGCCCTGAAGCCTGAACAGTCTTCGACCTCTCTTATATATCTTGCACTGTACAGCAAGCGCGCAATTTTTCTAATCTTCGGATCTGTGTGGCGATAATGTTCTTTCATGTATAAGAGAAGTTTCGTTAGCTGCCAGTAGGCTTTGAAAACTGGTAATTCGGGCAAAGGTTGAGAGCTAGTCATTAGCCCATACAAGTGGTCTAGGAACACACCAAACCTCGTTGATGTAGGGGTAGGAGCCTGGTCTGGGGTAAGGAGCTCCACGTAACCATGGGGGTCTTGTATCGCAATTGAAAGAAGGCTCGGATTGGCGACATTGTGAAGCCGTCTAAAGGGTCGCAATAGGAACTGAGCGGTGGGAAATGCATCCTCTCGATTTAAATAACCGTTGCCAAACTTGAAAACAATGTCCAAGCGAGAAATGGATCTTTGCATAGTTCGAAGCCTTCCAATTAATATGTGCAGATGATCGCAATAGTCGAGAAGCCTCGACAGCGATGCTTTATGACTTGCTGCATGTGGATTCGGTAGCCAACAAGCGTATGGAGAGGGTAGTATAATTTCAATACGGAATGATTGGATCATATCGAAGTATCTGTTGCTGAGTGGGGCATTCCAGATGGGTTCGATTGCCAGATTCGCAGCAACATTTGGGGACTTGGTCTGTACCTGATTGCTGCTGATTGTCTGCGTCAATGTCGTCTGTTGCCATTGGTGACCTTCTACTGGATGCTGCTGGAAGCCGAAGCACCTATGTTGAGCATTGTTCTGAGATAAGTTACACATGCTCAACCAATCTCCGTGAAGCTCGATGGAGAAAACTCTTGTTTGGTAGAGCAGACCGGCAGCTTCATCATGGATCTGTTGATTGACACAGAGAATTGCCGTGTATACTCCTCCACCATCGCTTGCCAGGCTAGACTTCTCGTATCGAGCTGGAATGGGTCTATCAGGAAGTAAAAGCTGATATATACGGAGCCGCATCTCGACGGGGATCTTGAGAAAGTAGCAAGTGATGCGATGCTCGCGATGCTCAAGACAAAGTTCCGTTCCATGAAGCTTCCATTCGCAAAGGCGACCGCATTCGAAACCACAATGTAACGGCGCTCGGCACCGTCCCTTTCTCTTCTGCTGACGACGATGTATCCGGCACATGGGCAGCATGCCGGGCGCGAAAGAGCCGTACGCCCTATTGAGGCAGTCACCACCTTTTCTCAATGTTCCTGAGCACTGTATAGGTTGCTTGTCATTGTGGAGCAGGCATGCCTGGGAATGCGCCATGTTGATCCTAGCCGGCATTGCTGTCGAGCGTCCAAATCAGATGCACAAAGCGGTTGCACAGGTGCCTGATCACTCTTCGATCAGTTCTCGTCTTGAGTCCTTTATCGATGGTTTAATATTTATTAAACAATCAGACTGGCTGGATAGGTGGAATTCCGGTACAGTAACACATTTGAGAATGCCCAGAATGCGGTTGAGCGCCGGAAATGGCGTTCATGTCGGAAATATTGTCTCCCAGGTAAATTCCAGCCTCTAAATGCGCGGGGCGCCCCGTTCCGGCATTAGCCAAAAATGGCCGGCGGCCGAGAATGCGTGTCTACTGCCATATGATCGCATCCCGAATGTAAGCTGCCCCCGCCCCTTGGAGCCTTGAAGGCTAGATTCGTTGCCCTCGCATCGTTGGAATCACAAAGTGGCATGTGACCTTAATCAACGCCTGTTGGACACGTGTGCGTACCGGGAAGTCAACTGGATAGTGATGTATTACTGTAGTGTTAGCTGGGGTTCAGTGTGTTCTTCTACATTGGTACTGTATTTTTCGGCGTCATTATGAGGTTGTATTGTAATTCACGTCCCATGTCGATGAAACGACCCTGCCACCTTTATTCTCTCCTAATGAACGCAGTAGAATTTGGTATTTCTTGCGCCGTGTAGAGAAATCCATAGCAGATATTATGGACATCGAGGAAGGAATGAAAGACTGCGGATGCTGTTAAGGGCCAATTGTATGAGGCAGGGTAAGCTTAGAAGTTGATTGAATTGTATTGCTATCTACTCGCGGCTTCGTGCACCTTCCAAACAAGAATTTCGGGAAAGTAAACAATAGGAAGCGAGCACGTGATCCAATGAGGCCGGTGGGCACTGCATGACGAAGAGGGCGGTCACTCCGATCAGTGACGGCTACTAAGCAGCGTCAGGCACTAGCTAAGATAATGGTGATCATTTGTCCATCAAACAATAGCAAAACAGGATTGAAATGAATTGTTGGCGTTGCTGAAAATGAAAGTTGATCGTCATGCTCAATAAATGACATCTATTTCTAGCCACATGAGCCAGTTTTGGCGACCATCTGGCAGCGGAGAGATACGGCAGGTCCAGAAATGGCCAACCATCCCAGGTTGAGCACGCCATGGATGAAGCGTCCATCCCATATTCTGAAGCCAAATCGTCCTCGACAATAGAAGAAACCAGATTAATCCCACTCCTACCGCAGCATTATAAGGATATCATACAATCGCGAGCTCGGATCGTCGTCAAACTTGGGGACAACTCACCATCTTCCTAGTGCTTGCTCCATTAGTCGACGCGAAAGAAATGCAGTCTACTATTGACGCTTCGATTGCAGTTTCCGATTCTCGAGGGGTCAAACGTCCTGCGTTACCTCTTTCCCCACGCTTGAGTTCGTCCGCGGAGCACCGTCAACCACTCCTGGAGCATGAACTACTTCCTACTAGCCAAGCTTGCTATCAGAAGCGCCTACGAACTTCAGATTCAAAGGCACCCTTGAAGTCTCGGAATACTCATGTGGCTTCTGCAACAGCTCCTTCTTCAACTTACGGGAGTGACTTTCGAGAACCGGAAGCCAAGGAGGCTGAAGAGGTGCGCAAACCAAATTACGAGGGGTTGGGAACGACACAACATAGCAGACCGGACAGTGAACCACCGGGACCTGGAAAAGATTTCAAGCCCCGCCGCAGATTTTACAATTTCTTTACCAAGGCTTCGATATATACACCAAAAGGAGTCATTGACCTCGAACGGGTCCACGTTGATGAAAGATGTCCCTTCAACCTTGTCCCCTGGTCGATGGCCACAAACCTCGATCTGATATTATATTCTGGCGAGGCATCTACCCACCCTCTCAATCAAATCAACCAGTACTCTCAATTCACCATCCGAGTAGCAGGCCATACCACGACGATTAATACTGGTGTGATTTCGGGATTACAGACGATCCTGCTCGGACGTGAATGGATTCGCAGTGTCCATTTGTTGAGCGATTCTGGGAATCAGAATTATTACATCCCGATCCCTCTCGCAGTCCAAGTTGCCGAGGAGAAGTTACTTGATAAGGTTAACACCAAGGTCGCCTCCAAGGATGCTAACCCGCTGGAGATGACAACATGTGAGGAGATAGCAGAGGCGCATGAGGATGATGAACTCTACCAGAGCTCACCGGATGATGAAGTATTCTCTGAGAGCGAGCTCTCATTCGATGGGCAGGACATATTGCACAGCGACGGTCCATCTGATGAACCCTCATCGGGTTGTGACGCCTTATCTGATGGTGAAACAACTAGGGAACAGACTCGTGAATATGACGTTAGGCCAACTAATGAGTATGATGAGGATGATGAGGGTGATGAGGGTGATGAGGGTGATGAGGGTGATGAGGGTGAAGATTATAAGGATTACGAGGGAAATGTAGGCGACGACTGTGATAAGTGTGAGGGGTGCGAGGAGTGTGATGGGTACAATGAATGTGAGGGATGTGCGGAATGCAAGGGCTTTGAGTATGAAGGGTTTGGGGAAGGTGAGGAGGATCCTGATGGCAACCTCTTGGAACGGTATATACACCTCGAGAGCATTACCGATGCCGAGCACACAAAGGAGGCTCATTGCCAACATTCAGAGTCCAAAGATGAACAAGTACGTACAGCCACTCTCTTCATACCCGGTTGATAACTGTTAATTTTTCGTAGGCTCCATCCAGCCCTTACCATGCAGTCAGGCGCGAGCATTCTGCTGCTCTCGATCTCCCCGTCCCACAACCAATTGGAGTTGAGAGTCGTATTTCAAAGCGCCAATCTAAAGAAATTGCCAATATTTTGAACCATATCCGTCAGACTACAGCAGGCCAGAGCTTCAAGGCACCGGTACAACAGCTATGGCCCGAATGTGCAGGCGCGTATGCAGCCAAAGTTCCTAATCCGATCGATCTCGGCACAATTCAACTGAAGGTAAAGAACAATATATATCTTTCTGTGGATGACTTCAAAGCCGATGTGGGTCTACTTTACCAAAACAGCGTCGACTTCAACGGTGTCGAACACATAATCACTAGCACTGCTCTTGAAATCCGAGACGCGATTCTCAGTGCACTAGAGGACATGGAGGAAGGCAAAAGCAGCATGGTGCTTAGAGCATCATCTAGAGTTACGGGAGCTTGAGATATGGTAGTGCGGCGCATCACAACTGGAATGATTTGAATTTAAGGCGAAGAGGGATATCTCATTTGTAAAGATCTCTTAAACAATTGCATTTCCACTCACAACGGAAAAAACAAAATCCTCGAGTCCTCAACATGTCTTCTGCCTCTTAGCCTCCAATCTTGCTGATCTCCTGGGCTTAGCAAACTCTCTACCCTTCACTTTGTTCTTCGATTTAGACTGCTTCGGCTTCCTCGGGCGCGCCTTGTGTTCGGGGTTTTCTTCCCTAATCCGCGAAGGGTCTGTCTTGCCATGTGCCTTGGTCTTCATTCGCGTTGAGAGATTTGATCTTTTCGTCCTCTTCTCGAGATCACTATCAGGACCATCGTAAATGTCGAAGAGCGTAGAGCTTGGAGCCATTTTGTTTGAGGGTTAACTTACGTGGTCAGTAAAAGTAAAAAAGGGATGGTACCATGGATCATTATATATCCCAAAAAGCGAAACACTTTAATGGATGCTGGGCGGCCATTTTTGGCACCTTACCATCCCAATGCAGTCATGCTTTCACAGACGGGGAATTGCTAGAGGTGACAAGTGCAATGAAACTTGAATACAAAAGTGGCGACCTGATAACCATTTCTGCTGCTTATTTAACGTACTCAGGTTCCAACTCACGATGGGAAAATGGAGATGAGCCCACCTAAAGATAATCCCCTAACGTCTGAACCAGAATAAACAATGTGAAGCGAACACGTGATTCGACGAGTCCGGCATTTATCACTAGGAATTCAAGTTACGCTTGATCACCAGGATCAAATCACAAGATTGGCGCTTCATAGGCCTCGCTTTGTTGAGAGTCTGCCTGAATCATAGTTCGTGCAAGGTTCTTTTTGGCTCAATTTGAGGTTTAATTCTTTGTGCACAGCAGCCGGGCGTTCAGCGAGGCCGAATTGGCTCGTCACACCACGCCACGCCACGCCAGATACCTATCCAGCTCACTCCCACCTTTTGGATTCACGCACTCAACAGCAGAAGTACCTGGTACTGTAACCAGGTCGTCTTGTGCGATGGATAAATTGCTTGGTGTGGAATAGATGAGGAAGGGAATGAACTCACTGTGTATGACACTTGCAACCTTTGCTGCTACGAATCTACTTGACTAATCTATCTGCAAGATATATTGAGGTTTTTAGTGACGAGGATACGCCCCTGCATCGTCGCTGTAAACATTTCACGAGCTTGATGGTCTAAGGGAGCGAGGAAATTGGCCATTTCTATATGCTTTTTTATAAGCATTGGATCACAGGCCCTGTCTGTCTACCAAAGGGCCCTAGCTTCGATTCAGCTTCACCAGTATTCATGCTTGCTGTGAATGATATTCAAGACTTTCAAAGTCCAAGTGCAGTGACGTTATTAATTCAAGGAAATGGGGCCCTCGATAATATGGAGATTGATCAACCTCTTGTTAATGATGCAATTTAGCCCCGCTTTGAATCCTCCCCGAAACATAGACGTTACCACTCTTGGAATACGAAAGGTTCTCTGAAAATATTCTGTATTTGGACCTCATACAATATCGATCCTCCCATTGACTGCCTTTCGTAAGAACACCATCAAACCAACAAAAGGAAACCTTGCCTCAACGACACGAAGCCCCGGTCAACAGCTATACCCAACACCAAGACTAAAAGGAGCTCCCCGTCCCCTCCGGCCTCATTCTTTACGCACTTCAGCCAAAACCGGAGCCAAATTGAACAGAGATTTTGAGCTTCGGGAAAATTCAGGGTCGAATTCGATGCAGAAGGGCCGCTGGGTACCTGGCCTGTCACCTTCATATACACCATACAATTGGATCCATCTCAAGTGCTCCTCAACCTGCACTGCGTGCAGTATACCTCGGAAAACGGTGTTGCTCAAGAGGATATCAACTTTTCCCACATCCCAACACAAGATAGTCTGACAGATCCACCAGTGCTCTATGGGATTGCGCTGGGTGATCATCATAGCCATGCGTTCCATTATCTTTGCCTGGAATGCTGTGGCGGCGGCAAGAATCTTTTGTCTGTAGACCTCCAGTCGGCCTAGCACGGCTGGGTCACTCTCTCTGAGGCGAGCTCGCCGCAACTCCCGGTAGAATCCCAGCATGCATATTGCGTGTCCTGGACTGAAATCTGCTTCCACCACCACATCTCGGATACAATCCAATGAAGCAACAACGACAGGCCTGCCCAAAAAGTCTTTTGACTGGCTAGTCAATACGACAAGTGATTCTCCTTCCAACAAGTGTTGTTGGTCTGACTCAAGGTCATAGATTTCCCAGCGAATTGGTGCCTCCGGAGGGCTCGAACATGGCGAAACCGGCGGAGGAGAGAGTCGTTGGGGTGGCTCTGGGGGTGGCCTTGGGGGTGGACAACGACACTTGTTCGAATCTGGTGGGGGTATATGTGGTTGGACATGTGCTGTATAACGGGGAGGGGTATTTTCAGTACTTGGAAGCTTATGAAGCGTGTCTGTTGCTTTGAGGGGGGAGGCACCTGGTGGCACGGAGATCTTGTTGCTACTTGCGAGTCTACGGCGGAAGGTCGACAACTTCGAACCCATATTGACGTTCGATAAGTGAAGTGGCGAAGGGTATTGCTCGAACAAGGTATGCTGGAGGATCAAGGAGAGTTACAGAAGGTGTTGTGTGTACAAGAGGGGCTGGAACGATGCCTCATCATATAGTGTCTGAAAGTGAGGCGGATGAAAGATTCCTAGGAAGGCACCGACGGCCGCCGCGGCCACGCTCGTCCGCCTCACTTTAAGCGCCAGACACGGCACGGGGAACTACAGGACATTCCCGGATGACAGTCAAGAACCTCAATCCTTTGTTCAAGGACAAGGAGTGTTAGCTTGTCGGGATTAAATCCCGAGAAAGCAAGCTTGCCTCGACTGGGAAACAATTCCAAATCTGGCCTTCGTCGCTTAAGCGAGACTAGCAAGCCTGCTGCCAAAACAACCCCCCACAGGCCATTCAGCTAAGCTTGTACGTCAACAGCAACCCGTGCTGCAGGTGGGGCTGTCACAAGCAGCCTTCCCCGGGCGAGTAAAGACATCCCCAGCTCGGCACGCCAAGAACCCCCATACTTACGAGGTACGGACGGGGCAGTGATCCGCTTTACTTCTGCCATCTGCCCTGCCACGTTTAGCCTCCCTGATGTTCTGGACCCAGGACGGGAGATGCGGGGTAAAGAGACAAATCACCATGCAGTCCCTAGACCAAGAAGTGTGTGAAACTGTGAATGAGCAACGGTAAACAAGATGGGTGACTTATCACAGGATTGCGACTTGGAAACCTACACGTCGCATCGATCTAGCCGATCCCTCACAGAATATTGTGCCCTGAGATAGGTGTAGGCGAGGAAGCATGGACCAGTACACGATGGTAACTTTCTGAGGCTTGAAGTGGTTTTTCAAAGCCTATTCTCAAACACATGAATCAAGTACTCCAACTGTTTCCACGTCTTGCCGACCACTTGATTATCCCATTAGTTCCAAGACATCTTCTCCTTCCCATTGTCCCATGGCATGAGACGGTTGGGTTCGACAGGTATCATACCAAGACGCGGGACAATACGCCGGAGTATTGGAGCTCTCGGTTCTCTGACACCATCTGCCTTCGTGTGATATGCTACCAAGTGAAGCGAAACCCTCCCAATCATGGCTGTGAATGTTTTCTTCACCAATCCCCCTACTTTGATCGTATCGGCGCGGTAATCCACGCTGAGTCCCTTACACGAAACCAATTTTTTGAGTTCGTCATAGACAAGAAAACCATGCAAGGGTTCAGCGGGACCCCATACTACATTGTCCTGCCACAGTTCTACCCCAGACGAATGCCCCTCATAGACAAAAACATTGCCACTCTTGGCCAGAAGTTCGTCGGGATACGCACGACGAGGGACAAGGTTGAGGTAACCTTGAAAGCAGGCTTCGATTATGACGCAAGCATCATTTGTAGAATCGATGCTGCTACAGCAAGTTGGCTCTAATGAAACAAGTGCCATTCGGTGTTCGATTTGGGGTTCGAGGTCTACAAGCCGTTCTCTATCCTGCAATCAAGAGTGGTATGGATGCGATGATCAGTGCCGGGCGAAGAATGAAAATGGATAGTATGGAGAAAGGTAACTGTCCCTTGGCTGCTGGATAGGGCACTAGTGTTCGAAAGCATATGAATTGAGGGTGTTGGGTAGCATGTGGTAGAAATGGAAAATAAAGTGCAAGCGAGTTCCAGTTGATAATAAGAAGGTCTGTTGTTGAAGGTGATGTTGACGTGGTGGCATCGTCCGCGCCTCTCCTTGGTATCCTACAGCGCAGCTTTCTAAATACAGGAACCCATGATTGGGCAGCAAATGCTGATGTCAAAACATCAGATATTGCGAGATGTGACAGATGAAGGAGAGTTAAGGACGTAAGAAGATCACGGGGCACGGTGGGACCATGGATGACTTTCTCGGTCCATCATGTACACAAAACTCATCATCCCCTACATTTTCAGCTTCAGATGAGAGGTGAAAAATTCAATCTTCTTCGCCTCTGTACTTGTATTTATATAGTGGTCTACTGGCACTTCCCTAGGGTGTTGCTCGGTCTACACTCACTAGCAATGGCCTCTCAAGTAAGATTCACATAATCTGCAGAACAAATACACTGATAATCTCAGTAGAAAACCGTAAACACAGCAATTCGCTTCCATTATCTCCTTGAAATGGAAAACGGTCAAATTAAGACTTCTCTCACTAAGGGAGCGTTGGAGTACCAGCCAAAATTCAATATCATTGTTACCTATGACGGCTCCGAATGGCGACAACAGATCTCAGCAGAGGTCTTTCGGATGGTGACAGAACTCGAGCAGACCGGTGATTACCTTTTCGAGGACAATGCATACGGAAGACTGTAGGTGGTCGCTGGAGCCAGCAAGATATATAGACTGATGAGTTACAGTTGGGTCCGCAAGTTCGCAATAGGAGATGACTGCTTGACCACTGACGATAAGATAAAAAGAAATCTGAGCAATGTCAAGAAAGAGACTAGGAACAAACGGAGTGCGATGTTGTATGCATTGAAATGGTGGATGACGGACGATTCTTTGGTTCAGCTTTGGGAGTATCGTCAACAGCGAGCTTAAAGTATGAGAACATCAACAAGACTATGTACTTCTGGGCAATCTGGCGTCAGGGAAAGAATGGTTGATAATTTGAGACACTTACTGGAACATAACAAGAATGGTAGACGGACAAGAGTGGCCAAAAGGGGAGACTCCTGCTGTTTCCACCTGGCCTCGAAATAAGGCTGGGCGACTTCGCCCTATCGTACCCATTACAGGGCAGAAAATAGACATGCAGCTCAACACTTCTCTGGCATGTAGGCGGGATTGCCACCTGACAGATCGAAGTAAGGAAACGCTTGGCCGCCTCCGTCCAAGCGTCTGGAAGGATGCAGGACAGACTGCGGGCCGTTCCGGACCCACGATGCGGGGAGGGGCTCGACCGTGATTTTATTAAAGGCGGTCACAGACATGGCAAGAAGCTGTCCGCCAGATTCCGAATAATACTAGGTAGTTTAACACTCGAGTCGACGGTATCGCGCTTAGGAAAATGCCCAGGACCGGTGGGCTGGTTTCTGCACCAATCAGCGGCAGATGCGCACTATTGGCGGCTGTTTCTTGCTCAGGCCGAGCCGGAAGGACGCGCAGGAGGTTGTCACCGCAATGTCAGTTGTCTCAAGGGAAAGTTCTGGCGCCTTTATGTGCCACTTCCTTCGCATGGTATCCGCCGTAGCTGGGCGCAAATCATGAGAGACGTTGTGGTAATAGCATTAAATTATTCAAATTGTGCAAGCGAGGCTAAAATAGTTTTGTGCCTTATCCTTAAGGACTCCGTCATCGGCGGAATGTCAAGAACACCACAACCATCTCTGGTATCTTGTAGCTATGGTCTCATCCAAAATCGCTAGGCAGTCCGTCGATCTCGCAGTTGCCGATGCAGCACATGGAGAACTGACCAAGCTTGTCGCATCGCGTGGGTCAGGCGCTGTGGGCAAGCAGCTGGACACGGTTCTGCATTTCGACGAGAATCTGAAGACCCCAGACCTGCAGAAGACGACTACGGTGGTGGAGGACTTCCTCGATGTAGGTAGCGCTTGAAAGAAGGACCTTGAAATCTCCTTTGTGGGCTTCGTTCGGCTGACGATGATGTAGAACACAGGCAAAAAACTCGCCGCCGATTTCCTCCAAGTCCCAGAAGCCAAACTCGAAAGATCATTCCTTGTGCTCTACTGCGCCCGACAGAGCAGAGAAAGAAGTACTGGGTTGGGGAAAGTCACAATTTTTCTTGCCTTGGGTCGTCTGTCCCCGGCGAACGGGCTGCCGAAGTTCAGGGACTATCCGAGCGAAGATTTGGGGAGTGGTGATGCGCTTTTGGTTGCACATGATGTGCAGCAAATGCTTGATAAGACTGGCGGAGGTGGATTTGCTCTCGTGTCAGATTGGACTGCTTAACGTGCCCAAGAAAGGATGAGAATTCATCGACACTGGTGCAAAGACGCGTGAATTGAAAGGGACTGGTTCGAACAGATGGACGTCTCTCTCCCAATCTTCTGCGGTGAGGTCAGAAAGCATAGGATCTCCTAGATTAGCGCGGTTAGTATGGTTCTTGAGCGGTAGCATAAGATCTTACCATCGTATTGCACCTCGTTGCTATTCCCTGTCTTCGGTGTTTTTTCTGTTCTGTCTGGCAAGGCCATCTCACCACTTTCTTCCGTCCATCCCTGGTTTGTTACGTACTGTGCGGTCCGACTGTCTTGATGCGGCCTCCCAGGGCCAATGATCGCATTCTCAACCGCCCCCCAATCATCTGCACCAGTGACTGCTGCCAAAGGCAAGTTTCTTCCGCCGCTTCCGCCGCATACATGCAGAATGCGTTCGGCGCTGAGTTGGGTCGTAGAACCAGGGTCATGGTCAAATGATACGTCTTGTGGAGGAACGGCAACACCATCCACCTGCGCTACCTGAGCAGTCTCTGGAGAATCGAGATGCTTGTTGGATCCTTCTAAATGGTCTACGTGCTCCCATCTGCATGGTGTGGTTGGCGGGTTGGTGGAGATTGAAGTTGATCTCGATCGGACTGTGGCATTTGCAGGATGCCTTTGCTGCTTCTTCGACTTCCGAGCTCGTGGTGGTGGTAGAGAAGGATTCGCTTTCCGCTTTGTCCCTTTGCGAGATGGGATGGTAATGCCGCAATCTCCCTCGTTGTAATGTATTGTGCAACCTGACGAATCTGTCGTTGTCTGGCTGTTTGTCGTCGAGATTTGTTCTTTGAGGAAAAGATATGGCGCGAGAGTCTTTTTTCGAAGTTGCTCTGCAACCTTGCGATCGCTGTCAAGTTTTTCGGCATGCTCTTTCAAAGGCCCAAAATGCTGAGTTGCTGTTTTGAATGCGTCATCTTTGAGGGGCAGCCTCTTCTCCAAGCTAAATGATTCGTTAATTCTCGCTCCCAAGGATGTAGGAGTGTAGGACTCACAAGTCAATTGAGAAGCAGTCGGGAAGGACAAACAAGATTGCAGCACCATAGCTGGCTGCCAACTTGTGATATCTCCGCCCGGCCCTGACCCACGCAGCGAGGTTTGAACGAATAAGCTGAGGATCTGTCTGGGCCTCACTCTTGCGAGCAATGATACTCGTGAGTTGATCGTAAAGTTTCCCATCCGTTTTGTCGCATGCTGCCCGAGGGTTGAGGAGGTAAAGCAAGTCACAAAAGAACAGCTTCATAAATCGTCCGCGAATAGCATATAAGTCATGGCTTTCCTCCACGTTCAGTGTGTTGTCATAGAAGTGGGCGAGCTCTCCACTCCAGGGATCGAATTCAGATTGGGGTGATTTCCAGAAGAGTGAGAGATCCTTTGACCACGTCTCGATGGCCGTGGAGTCAACTGTTTTCGAAGGCTGCAAGGTTGGCCGAACCGTCGGTTTTGGTTCTACTACCGTGCGGCGGCGTAGAGTGTATCTGAAGTTTTGGGCCTCTGAAGCATCCACTAGACTCTTGTAGAACTTGACATCGGGTCAGCTTAATACTGTTTTCTCTGGGTAAGGTAGTGCTGACAGTCTCATCTTGAAGTAATTGATCTAAAGCCGCTGCACGCTGGCTCTCTGGAAGGGGATGAAGGCTGTCAACAATGTGAGTGAGTCCGTTTCCCATTTTGCTCACGATCAAACGACGGACATCGTTTGGGTCACTCCTAGCACAAGGAGAGGCACAGGAAGTTGATGCAAACACGTGATACTAATGAGTGCCCGCCGCTAAGCCTAATATACTCCTGAAGAAATCAATTGATTTCTTCAACGCCTAATCGGGGATAATTAAGCGACCCCCATCCATCCAGACCCTTCCAATCTGATTTTCTGCCCTGTCTCAAGACTTTTAAAGCATCGTATTGCTTCTTTTCGTATTGTACTGCGATTAATAGGTTAATCAATCTCAATTCAGATTTTACCCATTCTCGAATATGGAGGTTCCGGCAATTCTCAAAGCCCTCATCGGGATGTTGGTGTTTTCCTTTTCATCCTCTCCGATTGTTTGCGCTTAACGTGGGTTATTCTTTATCTGAAGTTACTTTGATCTTGCTTCTCGAACATGGCATATTTTCTCCTTGGGGATCTAGTTCCATGTATAAGAAGCTGCTGCAGAACGAGGCAAACCAGCAGGTGCCCTCGCCCTCCTCACCGCTTCATTGTCCGCCTCATCTCAACCTCTCCCATCAAATCGGTTCACTTCTCAAGGAAGGTAACAAGGCACACTGCACACGCCCTTCGTTGACCTGGTTCATTCACCCAGCACGGGCGGATGCACTCTCGACTAAGGACATTTCGCCCGACTTCTACTCTTCGCGCCAGTGAACGTCCTCGTCTGCCACGACCATTTCCTAGCCACCACTGCCATGCATGCTCCAGCATCACCTCTTTGGTATGAAATGGATCTCGTTCCTCGCCCTGTTGCCATCTGCCTCTCCGCGATCGCAGTTGTCAGCGCAGCAATTAAGGTTGGTAGCTGTTTGCTACAGCCGCAGATCAGGCCGTGGCTACTCTTGATAAGCTGTATTTCTCTTGGATCCTCAGCGGGCCTCTTGGGTATAACCTCCGCTGCAACTCACAGTGCGTAGAGCCCCAAAACCCTGTTTACCCGAGCTGACTGACTAGCTAATGAAAACCATTATGTTGCGCAGCTTGATCTTCTGCAATTTTGTTGTGCCCTACCAGGGCTTTTCGAGGTACTTGCAGTGGCCAACAGTGTGTCAGGCGCTGCTAACTTGTGCCAGGCTGAGATTCTGTGGCATTTGCTCGTCCAAACCATATATGGATGGGTTCAAATTGCCTGCCGTGTCACGGCAATCTGCTCGTCCCTTCTCGCCGTTGGGCTTTGTGTATGGTATGGCAAGAAGAAAGTTGAGCGTATTTAGTTTCCAACTGACCGCACCAGGCTTCCGTTACAGAATGCTCAGGTTTCGAAGGTTTTCACAGCCTTGCTGCTTGCAAACTCTGCTGTATATTTCGGCTTATCGGTTGGATATATGTATCTTTCCACGATCACGAAACCATTGCTCTTCCGGATAAATAGTGCTCTTTGTCTTCTGGTATTTGTTTTTACTTGCATATCGTTATCCGTGGCATGGTCCAAACGGGAAGCTTTGGTCGCTGCCACTTGGGTAAAAGGACCGATTTTTGAACCAAAGCTTCCGCTGACATATCGCATGCAGGCCATATTCGCCTTGTCGAATCTAATCTCCGGTCGGTTCCCCGTGAAGCTACTGTACAATAAAAGCAGGCGTGGAGACTGTGAAGACTCCGAAGTGGGAGATAGTCGACCTAGGGGACAAGACTCCTCGACTGAGTTGGTGCCATCTCCAGCTAGGGATGCAGACTGCAAGCCCATGGGGTTTCGTTGATTTGTGTCACATATACGTTGAACAATATTATATTCTCCTTCACTGCCATTAAGCATTACCTAGGAAGGCCATAAATCCATGTTCTTCAATGTCTTCATTGGACGTGCCTGATTGTTTACATGGCATTAAACGTTCGCCTCAACTTTCCGGCCTTAGAGAAGTGGTCCGTGTCCAGCTGCATTCTATGTTACTGATCATCATACTTACGAATGCTGATCTGGTGTTTCTGAGGCCCGCATGTGGCGTAATGCACCAGAACTGTGCTGCAAACCCTGGAAATGGCGAGGACCGGTGGCTTGAGATCGACAATTCTTAGCAATTCTGCTGGATATGACACAGAATTTAGATCTTTGTGTGGCCAAGTTCCTGGAAATAAGAGTTTGAAAGACCCGGTTGGACATCCTTGCATCCATGTTCATACGCCCAGACGGCAGGATACTGCCGCTGAGATCTTAGAAGCCCCAACACTCGGATGGCCGTGAATAGATCTGTCAAGCTGGGCTTCTTTCTTGTGAATAGTAGCTCTGTGACTGGGAGTGGGGCTCGTGTATGTTTCGAAGTGGATCGGTTCCTTGACGGAGCCTCCTGAACCATTTCACTCAACCGAGCCAGGGTCGCATCGACGCGCTTCCAGTATGCCCATGTAGCTATGTCGTTCATTTAAGTAGTGCTAGAATTCTGTGGTTCAGGCCATCTCACTCGTTCGTTCGACTTATATCTAGGCTCGGGATTCTCGTGAAGCTAGGCAGACGACACCTTCTTTCCAACTGTGTCCGATCAAGGTCTCCGCCCTCAGCCACTCTATACCCGTCAGGACGTGATGATATCGGCGGAGAACCATGAAATCAGAACTTTTCACGTGTGACTTCTGCGGTAAAGTTAGTCTTGTGGAGACGGTGTGCGAGTACAGATAGCTAGCTGACTCTCTGTAAACAGGGCTTCAAGCGAAAACCCGATTTGAAGAGACACCGTCGACTTCACACCGGAGAGAGACCATTTAAATGTGCGAAGTGTGGCAAGGCCTTCGTGCAGCAAAGTGGGTTGGCGGATCACATTCGAATCCACACAGGGGAGAAACCTTTTCCGTGTAAATACACTGGATGTGGACGAAAATTCTCTAATGTATGTCTCGAGCCTCCCCGTCCCCCATCTTTCTGATTGAAACTAGTCCTCGGATTGCATCCGACATCACCACACTCACCAAAGGCCGTACAAATGCAAGCATGGTGGCTGTACGAAAAGGTAAGCTGTGGACAGATAGCTGCCAAGTGCCTCCAACTAATGATTGTAGCTTCAATGGAAAGGACGCCTTGTCAAAGCACGAGCTTCAGTCTCATCAACGAGCAACACGCTTGCCAGAGTTGGACAATAGTAAGACTACTGAACCAGCCCTCAGTCGATCTGGAACAGAATGCTTTATTCAACCATACAACAGCATGCTCGATGGTCCTCACTCCAACGGACGGTTTCTACAATTCCAATCCTGGGCACGAGAAGAAAACCACCCAGAAGTCCCAACTTTGACACCTATTGATACCGGCCATCTTGCTGATCAGAGATTGAGTGAGGTACCGCAAGCAGCACATCACACCCCCCAATTAGCACCGGAATATGTACTCCAGGACACATCGCAAGCCACGATTCGGTCTCAACAGGAACTACACCATGTGATCGAACCGTTGCCTCTTACCCTTGCTTCCATACAATCATGGCATCTCTCCGACTATCATAATCCCATTGAGCTGCCCCGCGAGCGATGGGACGAAACGTTCTCAGAAACCTCGTGGGAGGTATTTGGCGTCAATGCAACCGATGTACTTGGCTTTAGCTGATGGATCACAATGATTTCCTAGTGCTTGCATTGAAAGTGGATAGCGGGTCTCGGCATTTATCAGTGTTTTCTTTTTCTTTTTCAAATTCGAATGTGCCGTCAATTGTGAAGCCCATCTCAACCATTTTAATCTCCTGTAATATATACTTTTTATCTGCTATTCAGTAATTTCAATGGCTATGTCGCAAGGATTCTTGCGAGAAAGTTGAAAACCTCTCATTCAAATCACCACAACTTTGGTTGTCAAATTGTTTATACCATAAGCTTGTAGAATACTTTACCCAACCCTCAACCGTTTCTCAAATTTAGACCATCACAAGCAGAATATACACTAATTCTTTGTCACCTCGTATCCTGACGACACCCCTGTGCCGAAGTATGCTAACCTACCTCAGCGGAGTTTCCCGCAGTCTTCGTTGTTGAGGTGCTTGAGAGGACACAGTGTAAAATATCACTAGCGTGGTGGAATGTCCCCTTGGGTGGAGAAGTCCATGCTCTTCCTCCCTATATATCATTCGCATGCTCCTACTCATTGTTCAAAAGTAGCACCCAATTCTTCAACTCTGTCGAGTACCATGGCTTCGAACATTGCGTTAGTTGGATCAGAAAGCCCAGATCCACATGTCCACAACACAACCCACGACGATGAGGCTGACCTAGCCGATATGAACCAAGTTTCAAACACGGATGTAAGTTACCACCGTCATTTCCCAGAATTAGTGCTTAAGGGTCGTTCATTTAGAATTATGACACAGATTCCGCTCTGGGAGATGAATGCAGGTATGTCTAGGCCAGAATCAAATGACGTTTGATTGACGGTCAGAACTTCCACTGTTTCGTTCACAGAGGTCCTGCCCGTCGAAATGCATGGCCGAAAATATCAAAGTTACCCGGAAGGGGGTCAGTTATGTGTTTGACTTGCGGTGAAAGCTTTGCTAAAAAGGCAGAATACCTTCTACCTAACGATGAGCGGGAAATGGAGAGGCTCGGTAAGCATTTGAACCAATATTGTTAATTTACTACCAGTTTACGTATAAATCTCGCAGATCTTCAACACGAACTCTTCCAGCGCATATTAGGTGGAAGATTGCATATGGTACTGCTTCCCTCACCCCAACGCGTCCTAGACATGGGCACTGGGACTGGCATTTGGGCATTGGAATTCGGTAAGGGAGCTTGTATCCTCTCCAATTTCATACTGACCATTGAATCTAGCAGACAGACATCCGATGGCAGTGGTTTATGGGATTGATCTAAGTGCCATACAGCCAAAATTGTTCAGTGGCCCTCTATGTCATTTTTCAACTTAGCTAACAGCCTTCAGCGTGGCGCCAAACTGCATATTTCAAATCGATAATCTTTCATTGCCGTGGGATTTTGACCTCAAATTCGATTTTATTCACGGGCGGTCGTTGTTCCACTGCTTTTCAAATCCGGTTCACATTTTTCAGGAAGCCTTCAGGACACTAGCAGATGGAGGGATTTTGGAGATGCAGGACTTCATATTTGACTTTCGAAGTCCTGATGACTCACTGAAGGGGAGTGCTTTGCAAGAATGGTCAAAGTTACTGGATGAGGCATTCAAGTCCAAAGGAATCGACTTGACTTGTGTATCAAATTACAGGAACTACTTTGAGGAAGTGGGGTTCGAAGATATTCAACAGAAGGAGTTCGCATTGCCAGTGGGATCGTGGGCCGAGGGTGAGTCACGCAAGATTTTGGGTCACTGGTGTCAAGCCAATATCTTGGAATTGCTTGACGCGATATCACTCCTCCCCTTGACTACTTGTCAGCCAAAGGTTATGTCTCTTCAAGCAGTAGAGGTGCTCCTAGAGAGAGTTCGGCATGACCTTCAGGATCCCGACATCCATGCCTATCTCCAAGTGTACGTATAATTAGCTCATAAGGAATTCCAGCTAACGCACGGCAGTCTCATCATCCATGGCAGAAAGCCAAAAACCTCTTGAGTTGCAAGTTATTTATTAGTCTCACAGCCAGCGGCCATTTTTGAAGCCGCAAGTTACTCGTTGAATGTACGTATTGCGTGAGGATAGATGTGAAGCCAAATCTAGATTTGGTGGTAGATAATGAGCTGTCGATATGTTATTAGAAACTGGAGGAGTACATTATTGCCAAACGCCTGGCGGTGGAGTGGAATGACATGGAGTCGGGGAATATGGCGAGGTTGTTGATGCATTTGAGCGGGCGGACACTGGAGCAGTTGATGGGATGTGAAATCGATTTTCCGTTTTTATACCTTGCTGGTGTTGGTGTAACGCAAGAATTAGAAATCTTCCATGTCGATCTATATTTCCTCCTTTCAGATATTTATCTTGCGGTCGTAGTAACGCCGAGTTAGTCTCCTGTCCCACCTGGCTGCTATGTATGAGCACCTCTCTTTGTTGGTATCCGCCTGCCTCCTTTAGAACTTGCGTTCTACCTGTGCAAGTAACAGATTTCCAAGCCCAGATAATTTCTCACTTGCCATGGCCAGACGTCGATTGGAGATCTACAATGGATCCAGAGCAATAGCTCCGAGTGTGGCACAAACATCTGCTTTGTAAGATCGTCGAGGAATCCTGCACGAGGAATTTGACACACGATCCCGAGAAATGACCTCTCATCTTTCACTTTGCCAAGATGGTGACGAGCGCAGATCCGAGTCTGATGAGATACCTGGTGAAGGCTGTATGTATTCTCTTCCTTAACCAATGCCAGGATTGGTGGCTTTGCAGAACTAACAAACTTATCTGGGCCAGAAGTGCTTGAATGCCAGCGTGAAATGCCATTATTGAAGTTTGCTCTACCATTCCGTAGTTCAGCCGCCATTTGACTTCTACATGTCTTACTCAAAGATTCCTCATCTTCATCTCAACATCCTCAACCTATCTAACTATCCCCTTTTCTCTTCCACTTGGTAGCCTCGCATCCAAGATATTTCCCTCGCTGTGGGCCGAGGTTATTAAAGCCTCGGATAGTTTGGATCGGCCTTGAAAGTCCGCTTAGGTCGTTGAGGTCTTTGAGATTGTGTTGGATTGTATTGCCAGGATCTGGCCAAAGCCTACTTCGAGAAGGGGAGGAAGGATCAGATTGAGAAGTGGACAGTGAAGGCCAGGCGTGCTAAAGGGCAAAGGAGGACGAAGCAGATTCTTCAATATAAAAGGCGAAATACAATACAGAACCATTTGACTGAGGCTGTTCGTATTGAATCAAAATCACGGGAATTTTTTGTTTTTTGCTGCATCAGGACGAACTAGCTTTGTTTTGACTTGGCGCCAGAATTGGCGCCAGAGAAGCGAGCCCCTATCCAGCAGCCGAAGAAGCCCCACAGATCTTAGAGGCGCGCAAAGTGAGGCCATGTATGGCGTCGAAAGCCGCGGGAGGTGGCTAGTACAGTATTGTTCAATTTCAAGCCCTTCCGACGCACGCTCATAGCAAAGACCAAAGGTTGGAAAATCTACTGCGAGATCGCCTTTGTAGAGACACATATTACGTAAGAATTGCAGAGGTGGCAAGTTCCATCCGACTTCTACAAACAGAGGTACTCCCGCGAAAGCAGAGCACAATTAAAAGACAATGAAAAGGTTTAGATATACAGGACGAGGGCTTCCCTAGGGGAACTTGATAACTTTTATACAAGGTACTGATTGAGCGTACAAACCAAAAAGTGGATCATTGAGTGCTGCATACTGCATACTCTCTACTATCATGTGGGATTATTTCTCTATTACTTTTATACATCATCAGTGAATTTATTGTGTCAAAAAATCACATTCTCAAGGTCGAGAAATATATACAATTACATAAGCACAACATGAGAGCTTGGAGGAACTCAATGAGATCACAGAAGGAGGGACCTTAGATCGCAGTACAGAAGCTTTCCATAACAGACGCCATCGTCGAGGATAGTCTAAAAGCTGTATCTCATACCAATAGGGTGTGATACTGTAAGTACAGAAGCGAACTTGTGAATGAGATGTAGGTATTGAGCTACATTATAAATGTGACGGACGAGCGGAGCTCTTGATCTTGAAGTCGCCGCTGTTGGCTGTTGCCACCGGAGGGATATTGCCTAGAGCTGTATCGCTCACACTTGTCCGAGTACAGGTACGTCCTGTGAAACGGCCATTTGCGGCTGCTTCATTCTGTACATTTACCGGTCGAAAGTGTACTTTACAAGGGGGCCCACTGCCAATCGCAGCTTTCTTTCTCTGCCTTTGATCGTCGAGCCCCTCATCACTTATGCAAGATATTCAGGATGCACATATTTAAAGTTGCACTGATTTTTTCTGTAGGCATAGCGTCCTCGTTGAGTCACCTGGGTATAGCCTCAGGGCCAGAGAACCAAGAAGCTACTATCCTGGACGAATATAACTGTCCCATCTCTATTGGTACGGGTTCGCTTAGCGCTCTGTCATCAGGTGGAATGTATCGAAAACGGTTTAAGAAAAGGTAATGCTTAAAAGTGTATGGGAAAGATTTGGCAGCTAAAATCAACAGTCTAAACTTGGCCGCTAATGACAAAGTTCTCTCCATATCTTTATACAATAACCTGGCAAATGGGGTATATGCCTATGTTGTTGGAAAAGATGTCAACAACCGAGTAATTTTCTTGCAACCGGACGGCAGTTTCTATCGTCCGGACGCAAACAGTACTACGGTTCCTGTCAGAGTTACGCAAGATGTCAAGCTTCCACTGGGAGTACGAGGATCTTCGCTTTCCATCAAGATGTCTGCTTATATCTCATCTGCTCGTATCTACTTTGCAATAGGGGAGCTCCACTTCTTCATCGTCTCGATTAACGGAGAAACGACTCTGATTGAACCTTCAGTTGTCAATCCCGCCGATCCTAACGCAACGATAGAATGGGGTTTTGTCGAATTGACGTATCTTCCAAGCGGCCTCTGGGCTAATATAAGCGGTGTTGATTTCGTCGGCCTCCCTCTGGGCATAAGCCTCACTACTATAACCGGAACTGTTCAATCTACCGCGGGGCTAGCTGCAAATTCAGTTGCGAGTATTTGCGATGACTTGTACGAACAAGGTATGAAGGATGGTCAGCCCTGGAATGAGCTCTGCCAGAGAAGTGATACCGGAACTGCAATAAGAGTACTTGCTCCAATCAACTATATCAGGTCTCACCCCAATGCATTTAGTTCTTATTGGACTGATTACATCAATAAAGTCTGGTTGCTCTATACCTCAACGCCACTTATTATCGATACACAGCTGTCTGCTGGAAAGGTTCAATGCCAAGTCCTGGGCGATGTTCTTACATGCGTCGGCGATAATCGCGGTTATACTAAGCCCACAGCATTTGACATTTTTAGCTGCAACACAGGGCCGTTCGAGATAAGAACTCCTGATAATGACATCCATCGAGCTATCGTACCGCGTCTTTGCGCTGCATTCAATCGCTCTACGTTTTTAATCAATGGCGGTGACGTCCAGCCAAGCCTATCATCCGATTGTTATTACAGTACATCGCCAACAAACCACTTCAGCCGTATTGTACACGAATATGAATCCGACGGGAAAGGGTATGCATTTCCTTACGATGATGTGAACACTTCTGGAGAGGATCAATCTGGTACAGTCTCGGCTAGAGATCCACTGGTTCTTGCTATCAGGGTTGGTGGTGTCTAAAGTGAATAACACGCCTGTTAGAGTGGTGCATTCACTAAAGTGGGCGTCACCCTGAGCGAAGTTCACTAAATTCAGAAAGGGCATTCCTTTCACAAACGGCTCCTAACAACAATCTTGAAGAATCGTTGTAGCATATATACAGAACAGTAGATAGACCTTAAACTATAGTTGCGTGCAACATCGGCTCCACGTCGTTTCGAGGGAAGAATTTCGAGCAGAGCAACTCGGCCACCTTTGGTGATAACACCTTCGCCTCGAGGCGGGGGAAATTTGTGAGTGGCGAAGTCTTTGCCGCATCGACCTAACTCAACTATTTCCATAATAACAACTAATCAAATTACCCCAAAAGTTTGATAAATCAAAACAAATACTAGTAAAGTATCTTCGTTATCAATATAAAGATTTCCAATTATTTCAAATGTTTGTTTCGTTGTCCAAAACTAGGTGTTTTGGATGTTCTCATATCTCGCTTGGCTTCGCCGGTCTTAAATTTCTTCCGCCTTCCCGATCAATTCCCCAGATTCTAGATACCATGCAGCCATGCTTACGGAGGCGGCCCGTTCCGACGTCAGCCAGAAATAGCCGATTGGCTTAAAGTTACATTATTTTTGAAGAGAAACGACATGAAGCCGGTTATTGCCTGGAATCGGCTAGTGACCCCAGTATGCCGTTGGGAAAGTCTTGCGCCCATTGTGCCTTATGATTCTATCATCCATTACTATAAACCGAATTGAACTTATACGTGCCTATGCTCGTGCGTGCCGACGCCCTCGTTTACGCAAACGATCGCCACGAATGCATCCACGTTTGGTTTGGTTAGAAGCTACCCCCAGAAAGTTATCTTTTCGTTCAAGATAGTCTGACTACACGAACGTATAGCGATAGAAGATGTGCCAGGCCTGTGGTTTGCGTGGAGGGGCGGGGCGCTAATAAAATGAAACATCAGGTTTTGGAAGTTGATCTTCTATTTGTATAGAAGTTTAAACATCGATCCCTGCGTATCATCAACATTCTTACAACCATCAAAGATACCTGTCAACTTCCTACGCTCTCCCGCAAACCTTGCAACTATGAGTTATGCTTCTTGCAATAGGAACTTATCAGCTCTTGGGTCAATCAAAATCAACGACAGGAGCGTACACTTGGGCTTCCCTGCACGAACAGAGAACCGTCTACTGTAGAGCAGGTGACTCTATCCGTAAAGTGTCTCTAGGCTCCGGTGCGAACTAAGTTCTCTAGTTGATGCACTGCCTCGTTTTACCGTGGCATGCAGGACCGCCGTGGTGATGTGCGGACAATGGGATCATGAGGATTGGTCAATATGTGGTCAGGTGGCAGTGCTTTGCCACTGCATTGCTCAGGCGGTATGGGTGCCTATATAATAGGTCGCTCCCTCCTCTCCTCTCCCTCCCTTCGAATCTTCTCGAGCATCCCAGCACGTGTCAACAAGTCTTAGTGCCCGTTCTCTTTGAGCGTGGTTCCGCATCATTTTCAAGCCCTCTTTTCAGCGGCAGCGATCCTCGCAAGAAGATGCCACCACAAAGGGTGCAACGAGAGCACCGCCGCTATAACCCGTGCGATTGCAACCATCATAAGGACTTGTATAAAGATTGGCCTTCTGAAAATGCGACGTGGCGTCTTGCTAGTTGTATGCGGCGTTGTCCCGATAAAAACTGTCTTTCAGAAGAATTCAAAAGCGCCTCCCACCTCCGAAGGCATGCCAAAACACCCTTCCATAAAGATCTTGGAATCAAGGTCGAAAAGGAGACCCCAAAATATTCAAGGCGAGTAATTCTACCGGATTCCACTCATTGCCGTCTCCTAACTTCATCATAGCGAACCATTCTTCCACAGACACTCCCTTACAGAAGATCAGGACCAGGACTTGAAGGCTACCCATGATAGCCAGGAATCCATCCTCCAGAACGGCGTCCGGCGTCTTCTGGAGGGCCTGGATGTATTTGATGAATCTACAAAAGCTCATTTAGAGAGCATACCTTTGTCGACTTTGGACGACATCTCTGAAGGGGATAAGAATCTTTGGGAACAAGTACACACAACGTACCCACGCCTGTTCCAGTCGAAAAAGTTTTGGGGAGGTCAGCCTCCTACTGATGTCGCACTGTTTTTGGCTACCATGAAGATGATTTCAGAGTCCAAATCAAGTTCAAATCCCCCTTACACCGCATTCTGTCGAGGCGAGATAGATGGGGAGGTTGATCCCAGTATCGCCCTCGCACAGTTGTGGTCGCATGACCCTGCAATGCCCGTCTCGCTCGTCGGATTCAACCTCCCCGAAATTCTTCCCAAGACGATCTTTAGGGCCCCTGAAGAGATGAGCCTCTATATTGAACCCTTTGAAGAAGGCAATCAACAACTGCTTGTCACTCCAACATACTCTAAGACAGACCTCCATATTGGTATGGAATTAACTCTTCTCTTAATAAGCACTTTTTAGGTGTTTCTATTGCTAATGATATCCAGATCCTGGTGAAGGTCTCTCCTTATCTCTTGGATCTGAGAAGCTCTGTCTACTATTCCCAGGAACGAAACATAATCTCGATTTGCTACAAAAGGCAGAGGGTCAAAAAGAAAAGCTCGCAAGAATTGGCAGATATCTAGAGGGGGGTCTTATCACTAACATGACATCCTCACACGCGATTCATATCCCTTTGGGTTCTATACATTCAGTGTTAACAACAAACTGCGGATTTCTGATTACTATCGACTTTATCGCCCCTACCTCAGCGAAATCATATTCTTCGCTCCTGTCTACTGGACTCGATCGCGTTGATGGTCGACGTTACCAAAATGTGTATTTTGACCGATTCATCTTATCTATCGAGCTCGCTTTGGATGATAATCGGGGTACTACTAGGAATTGACTCATGGGTCAAGTCATCCGATCGTATCGAGGAATGGGCAGGTGGACATCCTACTTGGTCAAGGAAAGCGACTAGAATGTGGAATCGATTCCTCAAAAGTCCAGAGTCGAAGAACGTCTTATGTCCATGCGGAGAACCGGGACAGAACCAATTCTTCCAAGAGCATTTCAAATGTCACTACATATTTGAGCGTTTAGACCGTCATAGGTAGAGGCGCTGGGCTATGACGAGAGGGATGAGGAGGGATGAGAGGGATGAGAGGGATGCTGCTCCTGGAATTTCGCTTTTCTTGGTTTGCCGTCCTCCCCTGATGCTGGTTATCTTGTTTGTTGTATTGTGGAGGCCCTTCTCAAGCGTTTAAATCTCTACTGCCTTGCACTCTTGAATAGCCCCAAATGTACATGTGGCCGTCTCACCCCTAACCAGCTTGAGCTCTTACACATAGACCTTGGACCTTGAAAGGTGAATGAAGACTTCCTGTGCAGTTCCGCGCATGATTCCGGCTCTTCGACCATGCCGTGCCTTACTGAGAACGATATCGCTTATCCCGAGGCTACGTTGTTGTTTCGAATCTCAACCTCATTGACTTCCTAGCCTCCATATCTCAGTGAGCACGACACCCAGCACGCTTCTTGACTTTCGCCGTGTCCTAAAGCTTATTCAATTTCCAGTGATACCTAGCCGTAGATGGCCACACGAAGTCGAACAAGTGGCGTAGCCATTTTGCAGTAATGCGTCGAATAGGCAATCATATTCTTGGGGCATCGGCGGCATCTTGCGAATTGCCTGAAAGGGATTATATCTTGACAGATCTCGAAGGACTCGACGACTACCTGGTCAGCACACTTCACCTGGCGCACCTGTTTCGCAAGATCGATCATTCCAAGCACAATGGTGTGGTAGTGACACGAATCTCTCTGCGCTTTCGGAGATAGACATCACGAATTCGACAGCAAGACTGTCGCAAGATTCTAGCACGACTAGGAGAAAGAGTACCTCTCAAGATACTGGTCGGGGCCTCTTCGGCCCCTCCTCAGCCCCCCACCCATCCTCCGACCCGCGCCCCACCCCAACGAGTTCGCGGTACGAGTCCCGACTCGACCGTCTGTCTCCGTACCCCAATATCATCTATCACCTACGGAGATACTTCCGACGCCGCAGTCCCACTGACGCCCGATAACGGTCAGGTGATATTTAATCTAGCCAATCAAAGATTGATTTAAAAATTACCAGAGGGGGGCAGGAAGGAAGGAGGGCAGGAGGAGTACTGGATACTGTATGGCGGTACTGTAAGGTTAGGGAGGGCAAAATTTGGCGGTGAGACGGTATCCATCAAGTCAAAGCCTCGCGACCGACAGCGGCACCAGCCAGCCGTTGACTAAGCCCTCACTTCGCTCGTTCCTCCTTGCTTTCGGAGCCCTCCTCGGTAAATGTCCAACCCTCCAAATGGCCGACACAAGCACTCCAGTTCATCGACGTAGGGGAACCGCCTATGTGACCCAGAATGCCTGTAGCGAGTGCAAAAAGAGGAAGGCAAAGGCGAGCGATATATCTCGGTCGTAGCGGCACAAGTAAAAGGCTAATTAATTATCTTCTAGTGCGACGGGAACAATCCGTGTGCAAGGTGCGAAGGTAATGGCCTCGCGACCTGCCATTATGATGTACCTGTCAACGTCAGCAAAAAAGATCTGAGGACTACAATTGGCGAGCTCCAAAAGTATCGGCAGATGAGCGAAGAGATCTTTGCCAGCTTGGCTTCCGGGGACCAGCGCAGTCTTGTACTGCAAGAGCTCCAGGACGGCAATACACTGGAGGTTATATGGGGAAAACTGAACGGGGCAATCGCAGATCAGCAGATTCAACAACGCCTTGAGCAAAATAAGGACGATATGGAATGGGTAGGTGACCCGGTGGAGAACACAAGGGCCGACTCTAGGCAGAATACCGAAGAGGAACAGGACGGTGAGCCTTGGACGAGAGCCATGTCTGATGAGGTGCTTATCAAACACTTTCTTTCGCTATACTTCTGCTGGGAATATCCCATTTTTGCTACTCTGTCGCGGCAACATTTCCTGGTCGATTACCGAGCAGGGCGGCGCCGGTATTGTTCATCCCTCCTTGTCAATGCCATTCTAGCCATTGGATGCTCACTCTCAGGCATGCATGAAACGGACATAGGCACAGACTCAAACAGGCACGTTTCTGGACAACAACTGTTTGACGAAGCTGGACGTTTATTAGCCAAGGAAGATGATACACCGCAATTGACAAATGTTCAAGCCTTGGGCATCTTGTCTATTTTTGAACTGAGCTGTGGAAACCAACATAAGAGTATCTTGTACTTTGGGAGATTTATTTGCATGGCTGTAGAAATGGGATTACATCTTGACACCTTAACGTCTCAATTTCCTCAGATTGAGCTTGAAGTACGCAGTGCCACAATCTGGGGTGCCTTTGCGTTAGACAAGTAAGACAGCGCATCATTTGCCATATACTCCTGCGCTTTTTCCAGACTGACTTGAGCCAAGTGCCTGGTGTATCATTGGAAGCCGCCTCCCTCATCTTAGTCGCAAAGGTGTTCTCATTTCAAAAGGCTTCTTCCCCGAGGCCGAAGAGCAGACAGTCTGGATACCTTATACCGGCGATGAGCTACCCCCGGGACCTAGCAAACTCCAGACCAGTCACGTGCGATCAGTACATATCGTCATGTGTGAACTTTTTGAGGTCGTTCATGAGGCGCTGTATATACTCCACGTGCCTATTCTACCACTTACTAGCAAGCACGTCCTACAGATCTATCATAAGTACCTTGCCTGGTATGATTCTGTGCCTGCAACTTTGCGGCTTGGAGAAAATTACACACCTGCTGTAATATTCATGCAGTGAGTTATATATCTTTCCCGCGGTATCAGCTCGGGATTAACATGTTCTCTTAAGTATATATTACCAATTCGCGGTTCTTACCCTATTTGGTCCATTTGTCAGACTCCGTTTATGGGGCTCTAGCTTCCACCCGCACGAGATCTGCTTCCAAGCCACAGAGACAATCAAAGCTCTTTTGGCCTCTTTTCGCCGCCTTTATAGCCTGCGTCGAGCTCCTTCTTTTCTCCCACTCATTACTCTTGCATCATATCTATTTCACGTTCTGCAAGAAGATTCTCCAGTGGCTGGTGTTCCGACTCAGCTCAGCCAAGGCGTTAATGACCTCCAAGAAATGGGGTACTCTCACGAGGAAGCGGTACGTGGAGCACAAGTCGTAGCAGCTGTGCGGGCAAACATGCCTATCTCTCCGCAGGAGAAGGCGACTCTCACTGGAAATGTAGAGGATATTTGTAAAAATATTCGTGTGATGGTGAAGGTCTTTGGATTAGAAAGGGAGCGTTGCTGCTTTGCAGGTCAAACTTTTACTGTTAAATCTCTATTTTCTCCATTCCCTTTCCAAGTGCTACCTTCTTTGGATTTCAAGAAGGAATTATATCTAGCGGGATTCGAATTGATAGATGAGGTAGATGGTGGACAGTGATTAAAAGGTCGAATACTCATGATACCTGGTGTAGAAAAGTCATGAATTGTTCCTGGCCTTATGTAATACTCATATTGCAAGCCTCATGTTTCTGATGCGAATAAAGTCACTCCAGTGGCAACACAGGTGTATGGTCCTTACGCCGTTACTTCCTAGGCTGATCGAAGAGGGGTGTGCTAACTCGCTGAGATCAAAAGACCAAATCATCATCCAATCTGAAGACGATTTATTTCCGTATTTTTGAATGCGCAAAGTCTACCAAAGGAAACCTAATTCAGACGAAGATTTGGGACATGCGGTGCCTAAACTCATCCCCACCTCGACATCCACTATAACACGCTGCTGGCTTACGGTCAAGAGATCCTGATCGAACTTAATTCGATCTTTTTCAAATGCAACGATGATGCTAGACCCGCCGAATTGGAAAAGCCCGATTTCATCTCCCTTCTTAACTTCTTTGCGCAATGCTCGTTTAACCTGTTTACGCTTTAGTAAAAGAAACGGCCATCATGTTGCATAGTCAGTCTTACTCAACTGTGCCTACTTCTGTTGCACCAATAGCAACAAATAGTACCATTCCAAATTCCTTCGTCTCAATAACAATACAACGCCGCGCGTTACGTGTCAGTATATCCACATTACTAATGAGGCAGATAGGATCAAACTGGTAATAATCGCCAGTAATCTGCTTGAAACATCTCACCTTGCCAGCGACTGGAGAGTGGTAGTGATGATAATCCTGCGGGCTCAATCGGAAGCTCGCAACACCACCATCGGCCCAAAGCTTTGCTCGTTCCACGTTAAGAATTAGGTTGCCAATAGTAAAATTGTTGCCCCCTTGATCCAGAGAGCCTGCAATTGAGATACGGTAGACGACAACTCGAGAATCAGCAACCACGACTGTCTTGCTCGGGTCGCTCTCTGCGAATATTGGCCGGCTCCCTACTGCATGCCGTCGGACGAAGAAGTCGTCGAATGTGGAATGTTCACTAAGATTTGACGGCTGGAACTCATCCATATTGGTATGGTAGAAATCAACGAAGGCCTTGATCTGATGCGCAGAGGCTTTGGAGGCCTCCTTTTGCCCTGTGGAAAATTTTTGACCATTTTCCAGAATGAGATGTCAAAGTCTCTAGTCTCACCTGCAGCGATTGTCTTTTCATGAATCCATAGTCGCAGAAGATGTGTTCAGTCTATGGATTGACCATTTTCTTGATAGCTGCGCTGCTTCACTGGATTAAGTTTTGATCCCAATCAACGTCCCGGAGCCCTCAAGGCACTCTTCAGCCGGCAGCGCATCTACACCCAGCAAGTCCAATTATGGAACTGGTCTCCTGTCAGCACCGAACTCGATTGTATCAAGCCCTGAAGGGCGTTCATCTGGCCGACCAAGGGATTGGACATGCTTCTGCTATGCAACAAGCTCTCGTCCCACGAGCTGATCTCTACCGGGTCCGCATGCTTCGACTGGAGAGTGTGAAACACTTGCTACCAGCCTTCCATGACTGAAAAGAGGGTTGCCTTACATCTGCTCTGGTGTGACATGTACATTGGTTCAACACGGTAGTACTTGTGGGACCTCGGATAGGTCTTGCATGTATATGAAGAAGTGTTTCTTGCTCCCGGGCAATACCGAAATTCAACTACCACGAGAGCTACCACGAGAAAGGATTGGGGCTGATCGCGATAAGTCTTCGTATTGCTTGAATGTTGGCAGGTGGTCTCAATCCATCAAAAAGCCCTTTCTCTCGGATCGGGCCCGTCCATGCCACCAATCAAGACCCCGACCACACTGGACGCGATCCGCCATAATGGCGGGTCCCACGAGCGCAGCACAGCTCTTGATATCGGAGCAATGACCGCCACCCCGACCTCGAGAATCATCGATTTACACCTGCTGAGAGTGGAGAATGGGTATGTATTTGGAGCATGGAGCCATTAATGCTGGACAGGTGCGCCCACATCATACGACCGACGTACAGTCCTCCAGGCGGCGAACGTCGCAGGAATTGCTGCCCACAACAGCACTGCATCATTTCCTCCCAAGATGCGACAGTAAGCTCGACTTCAAGCGAAGGAGACGATGCGCCGAAGAGAAGATTGGACAACCGAATACAAAACTTGCATAGCAGATTGTGGAAGCCGCATCGTCGTTGATCGCGACGGGCGTCAAAGTCTCGTTCGCTGCGCTTCGGAGGGACACTGGGAACCGGGGTGGCGAGTAGTGGACACGACCGGAGGTGCCTCCGTGCCTGGCTTTCGCCCCTTCATGGGATGATAACCACGACAACTTCTATCTATCACACAAAGGTTGCCTCAGTGGCCCAGTGCATCCCGCAAGCTCAAGGTCCAGGATAGATACCAGAATTCTACCCAAGACCGAAGGTATCATTACAGTTACACAACCTCTTTCACAGCTTACGCTTCTCCTCTATTCGAAGAGTCTCCGCACCATCAGCCTTCCAACACCAGATGGGACGATGCAAGTGATGGGATTTGGAAGAGTTCTGGCAGAGGTCTGGCATTTATATGTCGAGGTATCGCTCGGAAATCATGGTCAAGGGAGAGTTGTCTTTCTCAAAGAGAATAGATCCGTCAGTTATCCATCTGCTAGAGTACTGAAGAGTATATGCTGAAAAGATCTGGTCGATTAGAGAACGTTCCACTCGCCACAAATCCATACCTTATAGGTCAGATTCCTCTGTCCTGGGAAGACCCTTCTCCTGCATAATATCCTCACCCACTGAAGTTCGTCGACCAACACTACGGTGTCGAGTTCAGCAGATTTCGAACCTGCATCAGACTCTGAGCACCCCTCTCCTCCGCGGATGGAAACCTCAACCGGCGAATACCGAATGTTGATTCACGGAAACCATAAGCAGGGCCCTCGATTATCCAGTCCGAGGAAAAGCATGCAGAATATCTTGCGTGCGCTTCGAGGACTGGCTGTATGTATGTCGGATTTGTGCACGCTCCAAGAAAATCATCCAGGTCGTAAACTCTCTTCGGAGATGTTGGCGAGAACATTAGCTCTTCTAGATTCCTTGGGAGAAGGACAGCACACTCGACCGCCGACCTTCGCAGCATTTCCTGCAGCGGGCCAGCGACTGGAAAGCCAATTCGGGATTCCATCAGAAGTTCCATGCCAAGTTGGACAGCCTCGGCTCCATTTTTACTGCCTTCCTGTGTTCCTTCAGAAAAGAATCGAGCTATGATGTCAATCAGCTGCAGAGATGCGAGCATTTGCAGAGATGGCTGGTATCGAAATGTGTATTGTGGTCGATAGTATTTATCGAGAAGGCGAAGTCCTTCTTGAGCGTGCTCCCAAACTGCCCCATCCACTAGAGATGAGGGGAACACTTCGAGGTCGAGCAGTGGTCGAAGCAACTGCACAACCGCAGTACTGTAGTACATACTTGCCTGTCAGACGACCCGCTGGAATGTGGAGCTCTCAAACTCACAGCAAATAAAGTACATGAGGAAGTACTTTTTCATTACCATCCTCGAAACTGCTGAGTACATCGGGCAACTGCTCTCGCCACGCTCGAAGTCGTCCGTACTGAAAAAGAAACTGTCTCGCGGATATGGAAGGACCACGCTGAGAATATACCATCGTGGCAATGTCCTGAAGGATCACATTCAACTTCGATTTCTCCCTGTTCGTTGTTGCGAGCAGGCTCCGACGAGCTTCAGGTTGCTCCTTGGAAAACCGATAGGGATACCAGTTTTGATTGTCCAGAAGGTCATCAACCTCCTCTGTGCTATTGTACACTGCAGATTCGACTATCGGTGGAGCTTGGAATGTCATCTGTGCCCACTCACTTGGGGTCATTAGGGACGGTGTCAGATCAGCAGAAGGAGATTTTTACTAACACATTCAGATTCCTTATTCCACCAAACGTTGCTTTCCAGGACTCCACGAAGCCTTCGTTTTCCTGATATACCGCTCTGGGTAGACCAAGAGTTGCTACTTTCAAGTAGGCCACCGCACGCAAAGCATTGCCGTGAGCGCAATCTACTAAGTGCATCACGGCGAAGGCTTGTATTGTCGTCAGCCGGCTGTCGTCTGGCTCCAAAGCTTTCCGGGCTGCGTCACTGAACCTCGCACCCAGTCGCTCATATATCCCTTCTTCTCCATCTACTGCCGTGTGCAGGCTGCATGCCAACGCACAAACTGAGTCGACAAGTACAGACGAGCAGTATGTCTCGTTTTGCCGGCCATAGCTATCGGAAAAGCGTGCTTCGCTGAATAGCGTATGGATTGGGTGGATCCACGCGAAATAGAGCTGGAGAAGATGGTCCAGAATGGATGTATCGGTAGTTACCTTCGTCCAAAAGGATTTCGGAGCTCCAATGCCACCCATTTCGTGATCGGAGGCCTCGTATGTAGAATTTCGAGACTCCCTTGGCGACAGACTTTCGAGGTCCACCAGAGGAGAGTGTCCCAGCCATTCGACAATGCTATCGTATGCCTCGCCATTCCTTAGCCGTTCGAGAATTTCCGGTACCTTTTCATTAGTGGACAGAGCCTGGAGAATGTGTTCTGTCATATGGTCCTTGGCCCTGAGCTCCTTGATTTGCTTGATCAGCTCTCCCTTCGCGTGCTTGATATGAACCTCGTAGACGCACTCAGAGGTCTCGACTCGTATCGCACACCTCTTGCACGGCTTGTTGCCATCACACTACAGCCGTCAGCCAGGGGTTTCTGAAGCACGACGACAGCTGCTTGACACAGCAGTCTTTGGTGTCCGCATAGAAGAAAGGAGGAACTCAGAGTACTGACCTTTGTCCGTGCCTTTTTACAGTTGAGGCAGGCATTGCGTGTAACGGATTCCGGGACTCTTCGACGTTTGGGTGAAGAAGAACTGCTCTCAGCAGGAATGTCTTTATCGGCGCGGGGGCGGCGCGGATCAGATCCCGTACTCTCGGATGTCGAGTGGCTTGGATTGCTGGCTGATGCACTGCTTTCCCCAGAGGAGGGTTTAATTTTGCGAAAGTTCGAGGAAGACATGTCAGGATGCCAAAAATATGGAGGTTTTGGCGGCAGCAGTTGCCGTCAGGATTTAATCATCACTGTCCTACAAACCGCCGTAGTGATGCAGTGTTCGATAAGTGGCGACTGAATGGCGAGATGGGAAAGGGTGTTATGGTGAAAATGTTGGCAGACTGGCCTAGGCGGGGAAGATAGAACGCAATAAGTTTATCTGAACGTGACTGCGGTATTGAGTGGGCTCCCAAACACAGCTACAACGCAGTGTGGTGCAGGTGTGCATATTCGACGAAGACGCGGTTGTGCAGCCTGACTTGCGGAGGAAGGCTCTGATATTTCTCACAGCACGGCTTCTACAGAGCATTTGCCAGCTGCACACGAGTGGGTGTGACGGTTCTCAAATTTCCAGCGGCACTTGGCTGGCCGAAACGCCAGTTCGACGTATTTTGAGGAATCGCTATGGGTCCGCGAAGTACCATCGATCGATACTGGGCTAAAACCGGGACTGCTGAAAAGTGGAAGTGGACACAGGGCGAATTATATGCGGCGTGAGTAGGTCCAGTACCATCGACCTGCCCACTGTGGACTTCGGACTCCCAAGCCTTGTCGAGATTCTAAGCGCTAGTGCTGTCCGTCCGGAATCAGATCTCCTCGCCTGACAGCGGTTCCTCAGGGTATAGAAGCTAATGAGTGACGATTGCAGAAATACGAAGGATCATGAGCGCGCTGGGCTTGTTAAGTGGAATTGACGGCTATAGGCGCAGAGTAGCTGCTGCGATCAGGGTCTTTAACCAGAGGGCAAGCAGGCAGCTACTTACGATTCCGTCGCGGACCCGGGCATCGATGTCTTGCTTGCCTCTTCAGGGTCTTGCCACTGCACCAAAGGTACGCTCACGCCACTCCGCAGTTTGGAATGCAAAAGGTGTCGATACCCTGGCCTGCCAAAATTCGGTCCTGATGCAATGCAAATGATCTATTCATTCCTATAGTACGATGGTGGGAAGTGAAATCGAAAATCACCGAGAACGACCTCGCTCAATCACAACAAGCTGGGTTTACTGAACAAGAAGCCCGGGAAAGCTAGAACGGACCCTTGTTCTACTCGGTAGCTTGGATCGTAAGCTAATTATATCGTAGGCTAAAAGTGGCGTGTCTCCTATTGTGCTGGCGTTCATTAGGGTTCTTGGAATTTCATACGCGCGGATATTGACTTTCAGCACACAGACCCAGCAGTAACAGCTCCAGGAGTTGGTGCCACTGCCTTCTGAATCACATCAAAATTGCTACAGACAGGCTCGTCCAGTACTGTGATCGAATGTAGCTGTGCCCTATGGGAGGCTTTTCTGATTCCCAGTGAAGCTGCGCGACCCTTACTCCTCCCCATGCAAAGTTTCCACCGCAAGCACTGGCTACATCACGATGGAGCCCCGTTGCAAGTTACTTCTTCGTCGGGCGGAAAGATGAATAGAACATTTCATAGAGCTACGCAGAATGAACATATCAGGCGCCATTGAGCAAATCCTATTGGGAAATGCGGTGCAGACCCCTACTCGTAGATTCAAAGTTTAGCATGGCATGATGGCCTCCGCCTCCGCCTCCACGGCACTAACATCGATGTGAGGTGGATAGAATGTGAAACTTCCAGGAAGCTGTTGACCCTGCGAAGAATCTCCGGTACGTCTCTGCCATTGGTGCCGGTTCACGAATCCGATGCCGATATGCGGAGGATGTCCCGTCTCCGGCGATGAGCCGACAGATTCAAGATACGGAGAACAACAACAAATTCAATGAAGACGAACCAACGTCAGCGTACGTCGGCGGCGTCAAGTGTGTCACCAGCTGCACAAAGCTTCCAGAACGTGCCCTTATGTAAGAATTCATCGGATGGTTGGCTAGACTTCTCTACTTTTCTGCTTGGTATTCGGTCCACTCGCGGCATTTTCCCAGCAGGCCATCAATCAGCCTCTCACCAGTGGTAAATCTGACGTTGAAATAGCCGATCAGCATTCGCTTGCGATCAGCCTTCGGGTTTGGCATCCGGGCCATTCAGAATTGCAAGTAATATCTGATCTTATGCCTCATTCGAGATCGTCCTTGCAGTCACATGGGGTGACCGTTGCTTGCTCTTGTTCTGCTCGCTTGGGCTCTGGAGGAGATCCGTGCCCAATCGCTCAATAATGTTTCTGCATTTCGATCGGAGCTGCTGCACAGGTATGAGATTTCTCCTTTTTACCACAAGCAGCCGGCGCGCTCACATCGCATCAAATGGACTTTTCCGTATCGTATTTGAGCACATATCGGATTGGTGGTCATCGCATATTTGCTCTTCTGATGTTCCCTTCAGCTCGGCGCACGCCTCCGGGAAAGTCCTCTCCCTCGCCCTCATGAACCGCAGGCAAATGAGCGCTCTCGCGTAGCTCTGTCTAATTGAACCAGTACTTACCAGAACAAGCCCGAGGCTAGGACACTGCCATGCAGCAATTCTCCAACTCTAATTTGACCCCAATCCAAAGAAGCTAATAATGGCGGCTCACTGAGCGTTAAGCTTGAATCTTGATGGCTGTTGAAATTCCCGATGGTCAAAACTTACTGTGACATTCAATGGCACAGTGCTAAAAGTGCTCAGCCACAGTTATGAGGGCGGAGGAATGGCCGGTTCATACCAGAGTATTTATCTAGACAAGGGTCCGAGGTTGTGCATTATTTCAAGCCATGAAAAGCAGTCGCTTCGATGATATAGTACGGTTTGATATTCATGATATCAGTACTACAGATTAGTAAGGCTGAATTGGATCAATCATCGGTATGTTCTCCATTTCGTTTCCAGCCGAAGATCTTATTCCCGTTACTGACATGATGAATGGTTATTTCATTGTGACTGTGTTGTATACCCGTTACAGTGGATCAGATCACACGAGCTGCGATTCAAAGTGTGGAAATTCACGGTGCTACAAAATGTCGACTGTGCAATCGAGTTGTAAGCGAAAGGTAAGAATGACCTGAAATGGTTATGGATATTTATGTCACTTCTACAGCCGAGTAGCATGGCCGTGAAGCTTTAACTTGATCTGCAGTGAATTGCGATATATGAATTGCATGCTATCAGGGTTTCTGGGTCCTCGAACTCTGCCGTACTTCAAGATGGGAACTAAGTTACGTCTGTAGATGTACCTAGTACCTAGAGCACTGTACTTGGTACGTCGCTTGTACGTCCGGATGATATCGCATAATAGACCTTGGATGGCTTGGACTAGTCATCGACCGGGCATCGCAACAGTCCCTGGTAAAATGGCGCTCACTATGCCCATGGAGGAAAGAAGATGGACAACGGAGGGAGGATGAGCGAACATATGGGATGGCCACCACGTTAGGTCACCCAGGAGATGATGGGCAGCCTTTTTCTGCTCCGCTTCCCAGCAAGTGTTGAAGCTTTCGATTGATCAGCTTCGAATCAAGACAAAACAACAACATACACGTCTCGTAGATCAGCTAGCTTTACTGATCCATTCTACGAGCTCTCCAGATATGTTGTCCAGGATCCCGAGCCCCGAAGTATCCAACTTGTGGCATTACCTCCGCTCGCAGAGGACATCGCTTCTGGAGGGTCTGGACAAAGCACCTGAAACCACAGAGCCGCGAGAACTGGCCGAAGACAGGATAAAACGACTTTTTATCTTGGTATGAAGGGTAATACGAAGCACTCTCGAGTGATGATGATTACTTCCCCGAACGCTCTCAGCGACTATATCTCGCGGTTCTACACAGCTTAAATGGGCAGGAATCACAGACTCGGAGAACAAGGCAGCGTAACATGTGAGCTGGAGGTGCGAAAAACCAAGTCGTATAATCACTTGAGTTGGACAGAAGAACCTTTGTATTTCCAATGATTCCTCCTCCGCTACGAAAACACATACAATCTAGGACACGCGCGTCGGTCTCATAATACTAATTCGAATCCGGTTAGCAAATGTTCTCGCCTCTTGTCCATTTAGAACTCTCTCAATCGAGTTCTGAACCGCGGATGAGGAAAGACTCCTTTGCTTAGGCGGAATGATCGCCTTGGCTTGGATGTATTCCCGAACAAGTCTGACCAGGGCCCTCGTCACCACCAGCAGCCCGGCGTTATGCACTACTCGCTGCCTCATTGCTGGTAGAACCATCGCCTGTAGCAGAATCACCAGTCTCATGGCCAGTGCCCACATTATGACTCTTCTCCCCGTGAATACCTGGCGGAGCGGGCTGGCCAAATTGGCTAATGCGCAGGCCCATACGCTCGGGACTGATACTCCAGTGCCCGAGGATGAGGAGAATCGAGAAGATGGGCTTGGCCAAGCTGGTATAAGACGAGTTAGATCTACACTAGCTCGAGGGACAAGAAGTAACTAACAAATCGAGGATACCGTAGAATACAGCCTCACTGTCTGGAGCAATGACATTTCCACCTTCGCAGACACCCCAAGCCACTGGGTAAAGTAACCAGACGAACAAGGTAACAACACCACAACCCATATAGACGCGGTACACGTCGGAGCCAAGAGCCCGAGCGTGCTTTCGGCCAGACCCAGCAAGCTCGTAGAAGATGGCAAGCAGGGCAGCACAGCCGAAAGCATAAAAACCTTCAGTAATTAGTAAGGATGTATTAAGAACTTGTGGCATTACTTACCAAATTTGTAGCGTGTGCGTACAAGAGCCCCAACCAGTGACAATCATAACCTCGTCAAGGAATATTGTCCAGACAATCGTCGGCCATGGCATACCGGCCTTTAGGAGAAGGTCCATGAGCAGAAGCGGAGTGGTAATGAACCAGTCGATATACCGGACATACATGATCTGACGATTTCTGCCAGCTACAATCCCCTCAGAGCGGTGCCATTCCACGTCAATTGGAGTCCAACCGAGGTTTGAGCCCATGGTAAAGTATGCAATGCAGGCAGTCATATTGATGGCCGCAGTGATGTAGAAGAAAATTCGGTCTGTACGTGGCTTTGCGTAACTGGGACCGATGACACCAAGGGCAACAGCACCCATAACGGCGCAGATCGCATAATAGAAATCCGAACCTCGAACTGTCTGTGCAATATCAACTTCCTTGTCATTAACAATATTCGGGTTTATTTCAGGCGCATTATTACGATTGTAAATGGCTGCAGACGTCATTCTGTCGGTAGTTTTGATGACCAAAGAGGGTATCTGTAAACGTGGTTGACTGAGGAGAGGCGGACTGAGAGAATCACGATGAAGTTACCGCCAGATTAATGCCTTTATGGACGAAGACAATGGAGTAAATGAAAATGAAGTCAGAAGAGAGGGTTTGGGTTTTGCAGATTGCATATCGGACCTAAGATATGACAGTGAACGTCATTGGAAACGCTGATAGCCATTTTCAAATTTTTGTTATGATGTCAGGTCCCAATCTCTTTCTAGCCTATCGTTTTCAATGTACCTCACTTCGACCTCACACCACTTGCGAAAACTTGGTTTTACTAGATCGGTGATCTGCACATTTGATACGTCCCACCTATAGTCATACTGTCTGATGCAATGATATTCGCGCAAGTCGGCCATGACGTGATCTATCAACACTGGCAGACCGCTGCATGGCTAGCAGGGGCTCCAGGTTGCTTAGCCACCTTCCCCAAACAAGTTTTCCTGAGACGGATATTATCTTGTGAAACTTCATTTTACTTTGACTGCATCCTTAAGGTTGCTTCAGATCCATAAAAATATCATTTTCTTTATTTTCGCCGCGAAGGGCGATTTCTACTTCTAGATCTCCCACTATTCTGACAATGCTTCCACGTTTCGGACGACAGGAGAATAGTCCTTCACTACAGGACTACTTCTTGATTCCTCTTTCGATGGTTATTCTCTGGTTGACTTCTACTGTAATATCGCGGCTACTCCTAGTCTTGATGTTATTTCCTCTTTACCTTTCTGTGAAGCTCATTCCCCTATTGCCAAAGCTTGTTACCAAGAGTCCTTTACTTCTGCTTCTGCGCGGACGACGGGCCTTGATCAATTCCTCTGATGAGTACCGTAAAAGGGAGGAGCGATGTGCACTGGACCAGTTACTGGGAAATTTCCAGTTTGAAAGCCGGGATCTCTTGACAACGTACGAAGCTCAAGAAGCCGTGCAAAGAATGAAATGGAAGCCACCAAGGGAAAGTTGCAATGTCAATGGGGCAAAGGCTGTCATTGTTCATCAGAAGCCGGAAGAAGGGCACTTTTCATCAGGGCAGAAAATACTGTTGCTCCATGGGAATCCTAGCTGGTCCTTCATGTGGAGAAATGTAGGTCGACCCCTTCCAGTAATCATATTCCACAGTCTTAAATTGACGCATCTTCCAATAGATTATTGACAAGCTGGTTGATAATGGCTATGAAGTATTCGCAATCGACTGGATAGGCCATGGTGCTAGCGACAAACCGAAGAAAGCAGAGCTGATCACATTTGAGCTACATATGCGGACGCTTATAGCTTGCATTGCACATTTCCAGCTGAAGGGATTTTATATCGCCGCACATGATTGGGGCGGGTAAGTCAAACACATTAGTCTGGTAATGAAAATGTTACTTATTCATAATTTTTTAGTTGTGTGGCTCTCTGTACGCTCCCTACACTCCCAGAAGGAACGTGTTCGGGCATATTCCTTCTCTCAACGTTCTTTCCACCACGCCCTAGCGATGTACGCCCCTACTACTTTCTACTCTACATGGTGTGGTTCTTTATCACCGGCATTCTCGATGGCTACATTCCTGAATCCTTCGTCATGCGGTACATGTGTCCTAAAGCCACCTCGGAGGTGGTTTCTGGATACGGCCTGCCATATGCTGCCGGAGCAAAATCTAAAGCTAGCGTTGGAAGATTTGCCCACATCGTCCCTGGCATGCCTCGGGCTTTAATGGAATGGAGAGGAAGTCATTACTGGCGATTGTTGGAAGGGCTGTTAGGGCCAGAGAATTTTACGAACTTCAATGCACAGGCAAAACTGACTGAGCGGGATGAATCAGCTCGAAAGTGGTGGGCAGGCGAGGATACCATACCTTGCGAGAGATTACCAAAGGTCGCTATCGTCTTCGGGGAAGACGATCCGCTGCTTCGGGACTTGAAGAAAGTTTTGGACAGGACTATTGCCAAAGAAACACGGAGTTTTCCCTCATCCAGCACAACAAGTATCCACGGAGCTGGCCATTATCCTGTCGAGGATGATCCCGATACTGTTTCTGACTATATTATTCGCTTCGTTCAATTGGCGTAGCCACTTGCGGATGATTATGTACATCATTTTTGCACTTTCTATGGTGGAGAGCAAGAGCTTCAAATCGGCTTCAAGCAAAATTCCCTCTTCTGTACTGTAGTCCGCTGAAACAAACAGTCCAGTATGTCCTTAATCTTGACTTGAACTATGGATTTTCATGAATGGCTTATAATGACCAATCATTTCTGCAGAGTCTCGTTTACATTCCCTTACCCCTATACACTTTAAAAAGAACCCGAATCAACGAACGACTGTGGATAAATTATCATCTCACTAACAAGCTCGTCACCAAACAAGCTGTAACCGGTTACAAAGTTACCGCTTCGACCTTGCTGCATCCCCATTTGAATCCGACACCACCCGAATTGCCAATCGGTGATGTAAAGCATGCATTAGCCTTAACCTTTCCATCATAAGGCGCGTCTTGTAGCAGCCAGGTCCGGGGGACTATTGTTACTCTTATTTGCGTTCAAGCCAACTAGCGATCGGCTACCCGGCTATTAAGGTAGCTAGCTCATTGAATTATTTTCGAGACACAAGGCTACATTTGCATTATTGCATGCGAACGCTTCGAGTGGTTCCCGAAACTGTGCACTTGAATATGCCATCAAGCCTCTTCCCTTCGTGTCGAAGTTGCGCTGAGACCCGCTACATCTTCTCGTAGCCCAATGATTTTGGATATTTTCCCACTATCTGCGAAATTGTAAATTTTCTAGCAGCACTTTGGCCATGGATACCTAGCAGTCAATACTTCGTATACAATGCATAGTCCAGCTGAACTATTTTCGATTCAAACACAATTCAAATGGAAGGTACTAGGATTGCTTTCAAAGGCATGTTCTTTCACCTTCTGCCGCGGCTATTGAAACCACGGAGGAAGGCGAGCCTGCCTCGGGCTGCTGGAATACTTCTGCAGATGTCTAAAGCTACTGCAGCTCATTCCCTCGCTCTTCGTATAGTTCGTGCATTTGTTTCTATTAACTCCTTTACACCCAAACAGAATCTGGCTATCCTATCCATGAAACCAATAAGAGCGGTAGGAAGTTGATCCTCTTGCTGTTGCGATGCAGAATACTCCCGTCCGACGAAATGTGCAGCCTAACAAAGTTAGGTGCGCTTCATGACAGTAACATCTGAATTACCTTTTCTGCAATCATATAGACAGGGCTTTGAATTCTGCCATCTGGAATGACTGGCATGACAGATGCATCAACGACACGCAGGCCTTGCACACCAAACACCTTCAGACGACCATTGACAACACCTTCTTCTATAGTACGGCCCATACGGCAGCTGCCACAAGGATCTAGGAAAGTCAGCGGCATCTCCACAAGGAAAATTAATCGCGTACGATAACCTGTCGATACCCTTTCTAATAACTTCCTGTGCATCAAGTCGTCTGAATGACGAGGAAGCTGCTCCGGATACTCACCAGTGATCACATCAGTCATACCATCGCCTCTGAGGAGTACGTCATCAATGAAACGTACTCCTTCTCGCAGACCTACAACGTCCACAGGATGTTCCAGGAAGTTCAGGTTGATATACGGCTGGTCTTCGAAGTTCGCAGACCTCAAAGTCACCTTTCCACGAGATAGGGGCCGCAACAAGTCTACGACGACAGTCAAGTAGCTGCCAGTGAGGGGAGGGGGAATGTGGGGTTGGAAAGGAGTCGCGAAAGCAGGCTGCAATGGTCAGAACAGTCAAAGTAGGTATGAAAACATACAATAAAATCAAGCTCAAAGTGAGGCTGTCCTCTGGGACCTAACGGATCACACCCATGGTGCTCTGCCTCATCTCGCCATTCCTTACACCGCCTCAACATGTCGTCGATCCGGGTGAAAGCAGACATTTCTAACAAACCAGAAGCCATAGGTCCAGTTTGGTGTTTCTTGTACTCAAGAGCTGCTTGGTCGTGTTGTGGCCCTGGTCTGATTACAGGGTCTAATGAATAGCCATCCTTGACCCGGAAGACGTGAGGTAGAATGGGATGATCTTGGAGGTGCTTGCCAACATTAGGCGAATCAACAGAGCAGTTTAATCCATGAGAGAACAGGGTATCTTTTGGCCCAATCCCCGACAGCATCAACAACTTTGGCGTCTCAAATACTCCGCAGGACAGAATGACTTCCTTCTCGACAAAATAGATTTGTCTACCTTCTATTCCATGCGTCTCAACCCCAATGACGCTTTGGCCTTCGAGTAGGACTTTCGATGCCATAGTAGATGTCTTTATTGTAATGTTCGGACGCCCTTGGATGAAATCCGTGCTGATAGAACGGATGCCTTGATAAATGGATCGAACCAAATGGGTCATTCCATTGACAGTACCATCAAAAATATCGTTTGTTATTGGATAACCACGACTAGTCCAGGCACGCTTCAACTCCGTGGCAAGTGGAATTTGCAGTGTCGGGGAGACTTTCAATGGCCCGTCGCTCCCAACATCAGGAGGCTCCATGCCAAGGATGTTTCGTTCATCAGTGAAGGAGACACCCTAATCATGAGCAAAGAGTCCATCGACACAAACGGAACATACCTTTTTGAAGAACGACCTGCAGTTTTCAAATGTCCAATCCTCTCCCCCGTACTCTGCCCATTCATCGTATATGCCCTTGCTACCTCTCATCCAACTGAAGTAATTCAATGCACTACTTCCACCAAGCACTTTCCCTCTGGTGTTATGTTTCTCAACACGTTTAAAACCATGAGAATCCACCATCGTAGTCTCATAGCCCCAGTCATACTCAGTCTCCGGTAGGTGGAATGCCAATGCTGGAGTGGAGATCATCTCCTCCTCGAGCGGGTTTCTACCAGTAAATCAAAAAGAGCACGAAGACTTTCGGCCTAAGCTTACCCTTTACCCACTTCAATGACTAGGATTGAGTTGCTGGTGTTCTCGGCCAAACGACCAGCTACACACAAACCGGCCGTTCCCCCTGTGAAGGCTTAGATTCAATCGAGTCAAAGTGCAAAAACTCTTGAGGTACCTCCAATGATAATGAAGTCGTATTTGGCATTCTGATCTTTTGCAGGCATATTGGCTGGAAAAAAGCCAACCCCTGGCGAAAGTGATTCCTTTGCTGTCTGCTTCTATGGTTTTTCTACAGCACAAGAGAGTGAGGAGCGATTCTATATTTATTTCGTGCCAAGCGTACTGCTCCAGAAGTCCGAATCACTCACTCGGCCTCAGCTGTCCGCTCCCATGTGCATGTGAAATGATCTTCATAGCAGACGTCATGGCGGTTATCTGACGGAACTTCGGGACTGGTGTTTCCTGACAACGTCATCAAAATCATCGGACGGAAGTTCGGAAGTGGTCTTGATTGAACTGGAGTACCGAGACTAGTTTCAGACAGACATTAACGAATGCAGTCCATGCATACATGTCGAATGGAGGATGGGCGAACTTGTTTTTCTCGCGTGCTGAACGGCGATTCTACCGTACCATCAACGATTATTGTTGCACATGACGGACCAATAATGGAATCCCGACCTTTCCCAGGTATTAACGGTAGCTTGAATTGGTGAAGCTACTTTCCTGGAATCCAGATGCCTATATAAACTGGCGTCTGCGGAATCGTGGTCAACGCGCAACATTCTGCTTATCGATTCTTCTGCCCTCTCCCATCAAGCCACTCTTGTGCAACATGCCTACAGTAGACGGAGAAAAGCGCAATCAGAATGAAATCATAGTTTCTGTGAAGAGCAGTACGGTTTCTAAGGAGAGACTCCCAATGCTGGACTGCGATGAATATATTCAGAAACCAGGAATCGCACGTGCGAACCTCGCTCCGTCAATCGAGAGACCGCAAGGATCTATCGGACATGCCGAGCAGGTTGGAGACTATGTACGTAGTTGGGTACAAATCAAATGCCTGCCGTGATTGACCTCATACTTTCGCAGAGCGTTCTCCAACAACACATCATATTTTGGGATCGAAATGGCGACGGAGTAATTACACCCATAGACACCTACATAGGTTTCCGGGAACTGGGCTTCAATATATTCTTCTCCTTAATTGCAGTGGTAGTCATTAACTTGAACTTCTCATTACCAACACGCCTGGCGCATTCCTGGATTCCGGATCCCCTCTTTAGAGTCTACGTCGACAGTATCCATAAGTCGAAGGTGAGCGTGGTCTGGCCTCATGGCGTTTGAGCGGGCTAACATCTAGTCCAGCATGGTTCAGATAGTGGAGTGATAGATGCAGAAGGTCGCTTCGTCCCACAAAATTTTGAGAATTTGTTTTCGAAATACGACAAAACTGGAACGGGAAGCCTCTCCCTTCGAGAATTGTTCGACATGATGCATGGTCACAGATGTGCTGTGGATCCATTTGGAGTAGGTGCTACCACTTTGCCCTACTGCTTCGCAGGTACTGACCTTGTTAGTGGGGTGCCGCAATCTTCGAGTGGGGCACAACCTGGCTGCTGATTCAGAAGGATGGGAGGGTATATAGAGAAGACATACGGCAATTATACGATGCGAGTTAGAACCATCTGCTAGACTGTTGACATTACTGACGCTGCGTAGGGCTCACTGTTTTGGAGGATAAAGGCCGAAAGAAAAAAAGGTCAAGGATGGAAGCAAGGATTTGGTCTAGGAGGGGATTGGTTCTTTGGAGCTCAGAAGATGAATCCGGGACCACTGAGTTAATGTGGTTCCCGGTCAAAGCTAATTTAACTTCCTTCGCAAGAAAACAACATCCTAAAACTGGTGCTTGGAGAGATATAGAACAGGCCAAATGACAGAATATGATATGCTTCAAAATGCTGCCTGAATAACCTATACAGCAAAGCTTGGCCTCTATGCCTGGGGAATAGTCCTCGACTCGAATTAAAAGTATGGCATGTGCAAAACGGACCTGTGCCGTCTCAATTTGTTTTATAGTGCTCCTTGATGCAGCCATTCTTTACCAATAGTAAAAAGGAGCTGAATCCCAATTCCCGTGCGTACAAAATGTCCGTTAAGGGGCCTCGCTTCGCTAATGTGCATGTGTAGAGGCCCCACATTCTAAGCTCATTTGCGCCTCGTTCCTCTTTTCCCTCAACAGCAAGCAGGCTGGATCTCATCCACGTAGATATCCTGTTTTCCACGATTCCTGCCTTTCTTTCGTTTAGAGGTTCCAAAGACCAGTCACCCTCCTCCTCAACAACCGCAACAACGCGTTCCACCACACATGATGATTTCCTTTCAAATCCTCTACCGCGTACAGGGCTTTCGGTGGTTGCTTCACCTGTCTCGGGACGTAGAAGATGGTCTTCCGATCAAATAAGTCAGTGTTGAGTACGCTGTACAGGGGATAAACACTCTTCACTCTATATCTTTGATTACAATACTCCCAGACTTGTCACTTCTTACGTTGCCTCTCGTCGCGACAGAATTCAACAAAATCCCTGAAAGCCTTAGTGGTGTTTATGCACAAGATTCCTTAACTCCGGTTTTAATTAGCCAGTAATTGATCGGGAAGGCCGTCCAATGCCCCAAAAACATGCCGATCTGACTTCACGTTAGCCATTCGTCATCAAGTGTTCTTAATAGAGCAGACGAACCTGCATCATCCACCAATAGACAACATTATCCATTCGCAACTGCCACTCGAAGATTGCAGTTTGGGAAATAGCCATCCAGCCGAACAAACCGATTTCGAAGAATGTCAAGGATAGAAAGTCCGCCTTTGCTGCCCGCCATATGGTTTTGGGCCCCCATTCTCCTGACATAGGAGCAATGGAGAAATATTGAAAAATTATTCCAAAGAGCAATGCGAAGCCGTAATCTAATCCACATTACCTGTTAGCCACCTCTCATACTTTGATCAGACAAAAGAGAACGAGGCACGAATGCCTACCAATTAGATACTCTGCCCACAGACTTCGTCGATTAATACTGATGCCTGCACCATACACAAGCCATTCTCCTACAACGTCACCAAGTAAACATCCAGCTCCACAATGGCAGACTGCAATCGTGATAGTAGCGAACATCGGTCTGTCACTCGATCCATGATGCATACGGGCATGCGACGACATGTTATCATGTGCTCCTTCTCTGCCAGGATCCAATCCCGTATGCCGGTTACTACGGTGCTGCTGTAGATTAGGCGCCCTGTCCTCCTGGCTCTCCATGTTTCCTTTCTGATGGCAAGAAGGTTTCTGCTCCGATTCTAGTGGTACCGGTCGACCATATTTGATGTATGTCCATACTGTGATCGGCGCAAGATAAAGTGCGTTTAGAACATACACCGGAATCCTATGAGACTTGATTAGTTATAATAATGGAATAATCAGAGAAATCAGCCATCACAACTAACATCACTGCCATCATTGATTGCCAGCCTTTACGAAGACAAATGTCGAGCAGAATCCATAATGCAACAAGTAAGGCTGAGCCGATGAAGATTGTACCGATGATTGTGAGTACTAAAGGAGGATTGTATGTCGATGGCATGATTAGATTCAAGTTGGCGTAAGACAAAGGGCGTTGGCTCCGTCGATCATACAGAGGTATTTATAGTTGATAGCAGTTTTTCCTCTGGTGCGCACCGTGCTTTATACGGCATTATGGGAATCTCGCTGTGATAAACCATACACAAGAACATAATATATTCCTATATTTCGAACCGAATATGTCATCTGCTCCCGGCCGCTGGTTACAATGAGCGCCACTACTGACAGCATCGCGGATAGTCGACCCGAGAAGAACTGAAACCAGCACAAAAAGCGCAGTTCAGATAAAGCCTGCCACATTCTTGACGCAAGTCTGATATCTACGGTTATGATGTCACTGACATTAAGGTGGGGCCGCGACTGGAAGAGATGTGGCAAAAAAGCATCATACGAAGTAGAAGCGCACAAGTCGCTTATGAGCTGCTGATCTGCATAGAACTGAAATGTCATTGATCACTGTGTTTTCGGAGCCATACTGTTCCGACACCGATTTCGCCTTTTACTGTGAAGCAAGAAAATACAGATAGATTGAACAAACTCGCTTCGTATCGATTCCAAGTAATCTTTCTTGAGCTATATCCTCATTCACCCGCATCTTCTCAACTGACTTAGATTTGTTCAAAAAACCTCTATCAAGCTCTCTCCTCTCATAGGGCACTGTCACTCGATACACCAGCCAAGATAACAAGCTTTCAATGATGTGAGGAAGCAGCTCAGATCAGGCAGGGCATCAATCTCTTCATCTGCTATATCCTCATATCTCACTTGCGGTGCCCTATGGTGGCCAGAGAAAGCTGCTCAACCATTTTTCAAAAAGGGGCCTCAATGTAAACAATGCAAACTTGTCCATTCCCATTTGCGCCTCGTAGTCTCCTGTAAAAACAATGTTATCCATCTGATCAATTTCGTATCTGTATTGCAATCAAGCATATTCGGTCTGATAGTCACATCAGCAAAGTTGAGCCCGTCGTTAACTTGCATTGCTTACATGGCATCCGAATCAAATCCATCTTGTCTCGCTAGAGGCGAGGATCTCGGAATCTAAATTTATTGTCTCATGTAATGCGCCGTTAGGTCGAGAGCATGGGCTGGAGCGAGGAAATCGTCTGTGCCTGCCCAAGGAGAGAATGGTGAAGCATTGCAAAACCTTGACGATTCTGTTTGGTAGTCGGTATATATGGGCGAGGGCATCGAGTAGGTGGTCTCCAAGGAAGGGCAAGGTTGATACTTGAACTCCTCGTTATATTTCGGTCTTTGCGCAATGCTCAATGGTGCAGGCTTCCGAGGCGCAATCTTCGCAGCCGCCTGCTTTTGCGCCCACATCATCTGGTTGTAATCCTTGGACAAGTTCGAGTGGTCGCTTTCACTACTGCTAGCTCGTTCCGTCCTGTGCAGTCCTGGAGAGTATGATGATGAATCGTCCGAATGTTTGCGACTCCCATTGTCCACCAATGCCATCTCTGATCTCGCAGACTGTAGTTGTACTTGCAACTGTGCAAAGTCCTGCTCGCCCTCTGGAAAGGCGTGTGGAAGGTCTGGCGAAGCTCTTATGCATCCCAACTTCGAAGCGATGTCGTGAATTACTGGTTGTCCTCTATCATTCAGTTCAGGTTCCCCGAGATCCCACTGCTCTCCATTGCGGACCATCGTGTACAATTTCTGGACAGTTGCGATCAAGGCATATTGGGTGTTCTCCAAAACTTCTACGTACCTGGCAGTAAGTCGTTAGCTTGGATACATTTCAATTGCCAAGCGACACTCACCCTCGCGGCAATTGCTTGATTTCAGTTCTTTTTCTGCTTCCAGCTGTACATACGAGCCCGTCGTCTTTACATCTCTTGCAAGGTGACTCTCCATCGCACTAGGGAAGTCAGTAGGAAACCTTCGTCAATTAGTAACAGATGGCACACCTTGGTCTTCCTCGTACGACATCTTTCACATGCTTTCCAAACTCTCTTGTGTCTTCCATCCAACACAACCGAGCTATTTTTATATGATGAACTCGACCTCTTCGAAGTTCTGTCCAGTGACTTGGAAGGTTTCGGCATCTTCCTTGATAGATGTGATTTGTTGTCGGGGGGAAGACAAGCCGTGGTTAGATTTAATGGTGAATTGAAACGAAGCGTGGGGTGCGAGGCTGACGTATTTGAAGGACGGGGTGGCTATCCAAGCTCGATATTGGACGGTAGATGTTGATTATGGATCAGTCGGTTTGAGAAAGTAGTGTGAATGCTTAGAGACAGAAGATACTGTGATATTGTAAACGGTTTTGAACAAAAACAAACTACGCAATACTGACATCCGAGGATATAAGGGGCCAAGGGCATAATAGTCCTACGGGCCGCTGCAGCCGAGTATGCATCAATCAGTTACACAGTATCAATCAGCTCCTGGCTGCCATAAAATTCCTTTGTGAAGGAGCTAGGCACCGTGGTCACTGCGCCAATATGGTCCCGTAATAAATTATTGGCCGATCACTTTCTTGGCTGGACGCCTCCGGGACTAGTCCGGAGGTATCTCCGGTGCGACAAGGTAACCCGCAACCACAAAACGGCACCCTGCGTACTTCTAGTCTCTGCTAAAGTAGGACCCGTAAAAGCTCATCTCACCAAAGTCCTACGCTTCAGGCCGCACGAATCCTGGAGTATCTAGGCGTCTACGGATGCTGTCATTCGCCACGCATGGGGTACGATGAACCCTATATAGAGATAACTCCGCGGCCACACCTGCACTATGTAATTGGATCTGGGTAATCTTAACTGCCGCGTCAGGAATGCTGTATGCTGATCCTATTGGGTATTCTGTTCTGTTCGTTGTTGAACTTCCCAAGAAATGTCGGAATTTTGTGGCTGCAAGGACGCACATCGGGGGATGAAATACATGGCCCAGCTATTCCCCACCGCTTTCCACACTTCACATTTTGCCCACCAGGACAAGAGAATGATAGCTCAACCAAGAGGATTTAAACATCAGCCTTACCTCAACTTTCCAAACTCAAGATCTATTGTGATACTTGTCCGAACCTCACCAGCTGATTATCTCGCATAGATGAGTGTCTTCCTTCCAGAATGGCCGCTGAATTGGAGGTGGCGCTTCTAAAACTGAATCTTCAAAGCTACCTATCACAATTGCTATTCGCGGGATTCTACGACTGGCATTCACTCAGGAAAATCACCGAATCCGATTTTGCCGCCTTGGGAGTTCTTCGCGGACACCGCAGAAAACTTCAAAGAGCAATTGCAAGAAGCGGCGGGTGGCCCGATTCCCACCCTCTCCCACCAACCGACGGTCACTCAGGCAGACTACCTGTAAATGGATAGATAACTAGTAACGTCCCTCATTAAGCTGGCGGCGCCTTTCTCAAGTGATGCTTCCGGGTGCAGAATCTACACCGTGAGCAAAGTGAGCTAAGCGAGCTGAGCCCGGCTCCTGGTTACTGCACTAGCGCGCATGCCTGTGCCTCACCACTCCAGGCTTCGCTACAACCGCGTCTTTTTTATTCCTCGACCAACACCAACAAACAATCGTCAACCTCCACCACCACTCCAGATTCACTCCGCAGATTCTACATCGGCTCAAAACGGTCCAGATACCTCAGTACTAGGGCTTAGAGATCTGCAGAGTTGGTACGACGCCTCTAGCGCAGTTAGCGCAGAGTCGAATTCACTTTCCCCCCCCCGTCTCTACGAGTTATCCTCCACAGCGAACCTCAATTCCGTAACAGTTACTACCGAAGGAGTTGTATCGCCGCAGCAGCAGTAGAAGCACCGAGCTTGTTCACGATATCTACCCCCCACCAAACCATAGCCAACCTCCAAATGACATCAAACGCATAGCTCAGAATCCCACCAGCTCCTCCATCAAGTGGTGGTTGCCATCTCCAGAATCTGCGTTCTTACAAACTGATACGTTGAATATATCACCCATCTGCTCTGCTTGTTGGTGTACGGCGGAGCGAGTGAAGTGCTCAGAGCGTTGCGGTCAGATATTCTCCAACCTCAAGATCGATACAGGATTTCTCCGAATCCGTGTACACATGCCGAACTAGTCTGCCTTTGTACGCTTCAGAGAAGGGTAGTTAGAGTTCAACGTCGCGGGCGAAACCATTTTTGCGTGGCTTGGTGTGGTTTCGATCAGTTGGAGAGAACTCTCTTATTGACTTTCCTGTAATGCTCGGTGGCAGTGGTGTCAAAGTTGGATGTAGCAGGTAGCAAGTATGACTCTGCCACTATATGCCCACTGATAGTAATCGACGAGCGGATGTGCAGTAACCTTTAGTTACGTAGCCGTATCATCAACTCAGGTAGACCTTAGTAATATTATAGTCGAGAACAAAATGTGCGACTATCTTGTCACATGACCAGACCAGGTCTGATGTTTTTAGATGCAAGGGCTACACTTGATTTGCAGGCAGCCCCTCCAGAACGATGCTTAATCTACTTCGCTTATGAACGGCGACCGAACAAGGCACGGGAGATACCACCGACCATAATCACGTTATCCTCGGTGCTTATAGTTTTGTTGCACATCGCTTAAGACCAACGGTTACACAGCTTGACTCCACACCTTTGAGGCATTGGTTCGGCTATTCGGTAACAGCCTCGACTTGAACCACCAGAGGTTGAGGCTGAATATACCCCACTTTAACTAGGTTGTTTCAAGATGCTAGTATATTACGAAAGGGGGTTGCCAGTGGGTCTCGTACGCCCATGTAAGGCAGCAAGGCTATTCTTCCAATAAGAAATTACGAATTCTAGAAGTCTCTCCATAAATTTCCTTAAATGTTAAGGCAGATATCTTGGGGTGTACGAGTCCCACTGGAAACCCCCTGTCGTACGTGATACTGCGCAAAGCGGCTTGCGCCAATAGACGCTATCTCTGTTAAAAGTTCAGGCTGGCGCTTACAGAGCAGAAGTGAGTGGTCGGCGACTTCCCGGCGTCTCGCTGCGACAAGGGTTATCAGATAGGAAGGAGAAGAACTCGAGCATATATATCTTCTGATTACACCTGGACAGATTTGCAACGTGAAGCCGTCTTTCTCGACATCGATACCTATAGTTCCCCGCTTACCGTACCTGCCACAGTTGCACGATGGCATCCATCGCCCTTGTCTCGCTAGCTGGCGCTCAACGGTTTACTTTATTCACACGTCTTCCTCTCGAACTTCGCTTCATTATCTGGCGATTTACTCTCTCCCCCCGTATCGTGGAGATCCTTACGTCTGAACACTGCACGACGGGTTTCTATTCGCAAGCTGTACTCCCGACTGCGCTATACGTATGTCGGGAATCGAGGCAGGCGGTCGAGGCACTCTACCCCCTCTGCTTCGGATCATTCCTACAGCCTGAAAGGGTGCGATTCAATTTCGATCTCGATATCCTTTATGTAGACATCAGTCAGGAGGAGGATGGCCTGTATCGGCTCTTCGGAATTTTAAAGGAGACTGAGCTGGCTCGCCTGAAATATGCCGCGATCGATGAAACGTATCTCGGGGACGGGCTGGTCGATTATTCGACGATTGCAGGTCTGAGGAATGCAATGAGGGCTATGACAAACCTGAAAGAGATGATCGTGGTTCGAGACATCGCGAATGACATTTCAGATGGTAAAGAGCAGATGGCATTTTATACTGAGCGCCCACGAGGCCAGGATGTAGCGGGTTGGCCTGTCAGCGTAGAGGAGCTTCCTGATGTCCAGAAGAACTATGCGGGGTGGAAACTGTCGCAGACTGTGAAGATGACAGCTGTCTATGGATGGCGGGGAAATTGAGGCTCCTTTCTATGGACATGTCTTCACTTGATGTTACCTTGTTTTCCCCTTTCCTGCAAACCCCAGTTAGTTAGCCGTTTTTCCTTATCTATGCCTTTGAAGTTGTGATGGCCAGCGGAGAGCTAGAGCTAGAGCTAGTTGCACTAGCCTCCAAGAGATCACAGGACAAGAGTGATGCATTTTCTTAGATGTGAGGGTGAAAGAATAGAAGATAAATAACTGGCACTCATCTATTCACATCTTCCTTGAGTTCAATCTACTCGCACTATCTCAAGTATCCCCCGAGATTCCATCCAATATTGCACTCAACTCTCGAGTAGTTCTTAGCACAGCATCTTTTATTGAAGCCACAGGCACCGTGTTAGACGGAACCGAGCCTGCACACTGGCCAATATTAACCAGAGCTTCGGTGAGTTGTGGATGATGGGAGTGAATGTGATGTGCTATATTTCTGACTGTCAAATCGGTAATGGAATTGTTTTGCCTTTTGAAGCGATCAGTCTCCACGAGAAAGAGAACGGTTGTACGTACACGATGGTCTCCGCCATTTGCGGAAAGATGAATACCAACAAAGGAGACGAGCCAGCGAGATCAGCCCACCGCCTGCCAGTACGATAGTATCCTAACAGCGTGCTTCTCTTCAGGGGTTCTCCAGAGATATCTTGCTTCGCTTTAAGGTACATGTCAGTGTCGCAGTGGTGACTTCTTGCCCACAAGTCGATGCTTCTTGGATGTGACAACAAAAGTGGCTTCCTCGAAGGTGGCAAAGGTGTGGCAGCGAAACTGGCTGCTTGTTGATCATTGCAAAGGTATGGGGAGCCAAACTAGCTCCTTTTGGGAGGATGTATAATGGTGTGGAAGCCGAAAGTGGCTGCTTGTTGGGGAGGGTGTGTAGATCCTTGTAAATGTGGAAGCAGAAAACGGCTGCTGTTGGAAATGGCGCGTAGATCCTTGTAAATGTGGAAGCAGAAAACGGCTGCTGGTTGGAGAGGGTGTGCAGATCCTTGTAAATGTGGAAGCAGAAACTGGCTGCTGGTTAGAGAGGGTGTGCAGATCCTTGAAAATGTGGAAGCAGAAACTGGCTGCTGGTTAGAGAGGGTG